>Ga0209915_1000136_pt1 | contig 271671 bp, 242 predicted proteins | sample ThiBiot_750_plan_FD_183952 | JGI IMG/M metagenome (GOLD analysis project Ga0209915, IMG submission 183952) | Wastewater bioreactor microbial communities from Cape Town, South Africa - Thiocy_cont_750_plan (SPAdes) | ecosystem: Engineered > Bioreactor > Thiocyanate-remediating >...
GATGTAGCTGAACATCGCCCCCTGGAAATCTTGACTGCCTCTCATCGTCCTCGTCTGGGTCGTTCACCGATGGCTTCAGATCGTAGCGGCCAACGCGGGCGTCGGCGGGGGATTTTTCAACGGCCTGTTAGAGGTCAACGCGAAGGATATCTCTGCGCTGACCGCAGCGGCGCCGCGTGTATTGCCCGGGTCAACCATTTCCATTCCCTACCTGGCGAACCAGGACAACGACGCGCGACTGGCCGCAGCGCAGGCCGTTCGCGGACTCGGCTTTGAGCCCATGCCTCACCTCGCTGCACGCCGTATCGCCTCGTTCGCAAAACTGGAGTCGTTCATCCAGCGCGCGGTCGCGGAAGCCGGCGTCAAGCGTTGCTTCGTGATCGCTGGAGATCCGTCCACCCCGCTGGGGCCGTTTGCCGACAGCTCCTCACTGATCGAATCAGGCGTGTTCGAGCGCTCGGGCATTCAGATGGTCGGCGTGGGTGGCCATCCCGAGGGCCATCCGGTCATGAGCACATCTGATCGTTGGAAAGTGCTCGAACACAAGTGTCGCTGCATCGAAGGGCGCGGCATGGCGCCCTTGATCGTCACGCAATTTGCCTTCGATGCCGACATCGTGCTGGCCTGGCTGGAAGCCCTGCGCGGGCGTGGCGTCGAACATCCCGTACGCGTGGGCGTGCCGGGCCCTGCAGGCGTGGCGGTGCTGGCGCGCTATGCCGCCTTGTGTGGCGTTAGCGCATGCGCGTCGATGTTGTCCAAGTACGGCATCTCGATCAGCAAGCTGTTCGGCATAGCAGGCCCGGATCTCTTTGTGGATCGTCTGACCACCCGCCTGACCGAAGCACATGGAAAGGTGAGCCTGCATTTCTTTCCATTCGGAGGCATCGCTCAGTCCGTGAAGTGGGTAGAGCAGTACTGCTCGCGTGCCGAGCCTGAACAACCCATCGACACGGCTCCCATGTGATTACTGCGCCTCCAGCAGTCGCTTGCACTGGCATGCCCCATAGAAGCAGACCTCGTTGGGGCGAACGCTTCGAGAGCATCCTACCGCCCGCCTCAGCCTTCGCGTTGCGCAAGCGCCCCATGGGCGCGATCCCATTGGCACAGGACACACGCGGCCAACATCACCGGACGCAGGCGCAAATGCCACATCGAAATGGATCGCCCGCATCATCGGCTTCGACGGTGCGAGCTATCGATTGGCAGATTGGGGGGGCAAACACGATAAACGCCCTTCTCGAACTGCCTTCTGTAGGAAGATGGTGATAGACCGAAACTTTGATGATGCGACTTTGCTCGCTGAGACATCCTTACGTTTGCCACTGCAAAGCGCCTATGTGGCACCTAGCTCGCAAATCAGCAAGGATGCGTAGCGACCAAAATATGGACTAACCTGTTATTCCATAAGACCTTTTACGGAACTGTCCGTCTACATCAAAGACTTGACAGCGGACATTTTTCATCGCCGGGCCGCCCCAAGATGAAAGCGCCCCCTTGGGGGGCAGCGGGCCTTGCGCAGCAAGGGTAGCGTGGGGATCAGTTTTCATTCAGGCCTTGGCACCGTAGTTGCGGGCCACGGACTCGGCCACGCAGGCGGGCTTGTCCGCGCCTTCGCGCTCCACGGTCACCAGCCAGGTCATCTGCAGGCCGCCGGGCTCGATGGGCTCGGCGGCCTGCAGCGTCAGGCGCGCGCGCAGGCGGCTGCCCACGGGCACGGGCGAGGTGAAGCGCACGCGGTTGAGGCCGTAGTTCACGCCCATTTGCGCGCCTTCGATGTGAAAGCAGCTCTGGAAAAACTGGGGAATCAGCGACAGCGTCAGAAAGCCATGCGCGATCGGCGCGCCGAAGGGGCCCTTGGACGCGCGCTCGGGGTCCACATGGATCCATTGCTGGTCGCCCGTGGCATCGGCGAACAGCTGCACCTGCTGCTGGGTGATGGTGATCCAGTCGCTGACGGCGACTTCCTGCCCCACACAGGCACGCACTTCGGAATAGGAATGGAAGGTTTTCATGCCCCAAATGGTAGGGGCCGGTGCCGCGCGCTCCATGTCGGGCGCGCGACAGGCTAGGGTTAGCCCAGGGAGGGGCTCAGCGCGAGGCGCGCTGCACGAAGAACAGCCCCGTGCCCACGGCCATCAGCAGCGCGCCGAAGACCCGGTTCTGGCTGCGCACGGCACGCGCGCTGCGCATGAAGCCGCGCAGCGCGCTGGCGCTGGCCGCATAGCCGTGCATGACCATGGTGTCCACGGCCAGCATGGTGGCGGCCAGGATCAGCAACTGCAGCCACAGTGGGCGGCTGGTGGTCATGAACTGGGGCAGCACAGCCACCATGAAGATGATGCCCTTGGGGTTGGTGGCGTTGGTCAGGAAGCCCGTGAGCACGCGGCGGCGCACGCTGAGCTCGGGCATGGATTCCTGGGTGGCCAGGGGTGCGGCACCCGAGCGCCATTGGCTGATGCCCAGGTAGATCAGATAGCAGGCGCCGACGATCTTCACGGCGTTGAACGCCCATTCGGAGGCCAGCAGCAGCGAGCCCACGCCCGCGCCGGCGATCAGCAAGATGGTCAGCAGCCCCAGCTGCAGCCCGAAGATGGTGGCGCTGCTCTTGCGCACGCCATACGACAGGCCATGGCTCATGGACAGCACGGCGCCCGAGCCCGGGGAGACCGCAATGATCCAGCAGGCCACAAAGTAGGCGATCCAAGTGTGCCAATCCATGCCAAACACCTTAAAAATACGGAGCAGGCCGGCATCTTAAAACCGTGCAGCCGATCTGGCGCACTGCCGCGGCAAAGCCGGATGGGGCGGTGAAGCATTCGGTGGCATTTTTCATCGCCGGGCCGCCCCAAGATGAAAACGGCCCCCTCGGGGGGCGCCCGGCCAGGGGCAGCGGACCTAGCGCAGCAAAGGGAGCGTGGGGGGCATTTTCAACCCTGTCAAAAAGCTGACCCAGCTGTGAGAGTGACACAATCAATCACCCCAGGGTAAACACCAACTCCAAGATCCCTAGCTTCCATGGAACACAGCGCCCCCATCTGGCTGACCTACGGCTTTCTCTATCTCACCGCCGCCGTGCTGGCCGTGCCCATTGCGCGTGCCCTGGGCCTGGGCGCCATCATTGGCTACCTGGGTGCCGGCATTGCCATGGGCCCCTGGGGACTGTCGCTTGTCAGCAATGTGGATGACATTCTTCATTTTGCCGAGTTCGGCGTGGTGCTGATGCTCTTCGTGATCGGGCTGGAGCTGCAGCCCAGCCGCCTGTGGGAGCTGCGCCGGCCCATCCTGGGATGGGGGCTCGCGCAGATGCTGGCCTGCACGGGCGTGCTGTTCCTGGCGGCCTGGGCCTTCGGCTTTTCCTGGCGCGTGAGCCTGATCGCGGGCATGGGCCTGGCCCTGTCGTCCACGGCCATCTGCCTGCAGGTCATGGCCGAGCGCAACCTCATGCGCACGCCCAGCGGCCAGGCCAGCTTTTCCATCCTGCTGTTCCAGGACGTGGCCGCCATTCCCATCCTGGCGCTGATCCCCATCCTGGGCGCGGTCAAGGCCGCCAATGCCACGCACACAGACAGCCACCTGTGGCTGCAGGTGCTCAAGACCGTGGGCACCATCGCCGCCGTGGTGGTGGGCGGCCGCCTGCTGCTGCGCCCCCTGCTGCGCTGGATCGCCCGCAGCCGCACGCCCGAGATCTTCACGGCCACCTCGCTGCTGCTGGTGGTGGGCATTGCCATGCTGATGGTGCAGGTGGGCCTGTCCATGGCGCTGGGAGCCTTCCTGGCCGGCGTGCTGCTGGCAGACAGCGAGTACCGCAGCGAGCTGGAGACCAACATCGAGCCCTTCAAGGGCCTGCTGCTGGGCCTGTTCTTCATGGCCGTGGGCATGAGCATCGATTTCGGCGTGCTGCTGCGCGCGCCCTGGGCCATGGCGGCCATGGTGCTGGGCTTTCTGGCGCTCAAGGGCGCCGTGCTCTACACCCTGGCCCGCGTGCTGAAGCTGCCCTGGCGCGAGCGCCCGGTGTTCACCCTGCTGCTGGCCCAGGGCGGCGAGTTCGCCTTCGTGGTGTTCCAGACGGCGGCGCAGTACAAGGTGTTCCACCACAGCATCTCGTCCATGCTGGTGGCCGCCGTGGCCCTGTCCATGCTGATCGGCCCGCTGGTGCTGGTGCTGATGGACAAGCTGCTGCTCAAGCGCTTTGCCGACATGAAGGATTGCCAGGTCGACGGCGCGGGCCAGGCTGCCAGGCCCCATGAAATATCGGAGCCGCAGGACGCGCAGGTCATCATTGCGGGCTTTGGCCGCTACGGCCAGATCGTGGCGCGCGTGCTGCTGACCCAGGGCGTGCCGGCCACCATCCTCGACCACAGCGTGGAGATGCTGGAAGTGGCCCACACCTTCGGCTACCGCGTGTTCTTCGGCGATGCCACCCGCATGGACCTGCTGCGCATTGCCGGCGCGGACAAGGCGCGGGTGCTGGTCATCGCGGTGGACTCTTCCGAGCAATCGCTGAAGATCGCCGCCCGCGTGCGCAAGCGCTTTCCGCACCTGGAGATCGTGGCCCGCGCGCGCGACATGGCCCACTGGTACCAGTTGCGCGACCTGGGCGTGCACCATGTCGAGCGCGAAGTCTTCGAGTCCAGCCTGGTCTCGGCACGCACCGTGCTGGAGCTCGCTGGCCACAGCCCTGCCGAGGCCCGGCGCACCACCGCGCGCTTTCGGGAGCACAACCTGCAGCTGATCGAGCGCATGTACCCCCACCACAAGGACCAGGCCCAGCTCATTGCCGTGGCCAAGCAGGGCCGCCAGCAACTGGTCGAGCAGATGGCCAAGGAGCGGCAGGAGGCCCAGGCGCAGCAGGAGAAGGAGCAGGCGCCGCAGGAAGCCCCGCCCCCGCCCGCCCCCTGAAAACCGGGCCTCAGGACGCGCCCAGCGCCTGCACCATGTGGTCCACGAACTGCGCCAGCTTGGGCAGCTGGCGGCGGTCCGGCAGATAGACCAGGTGCACCGGGCGCGGCAGTGGCACGCAGTCCTGCAGCACGGGCACCAGCCGGCCCGCGGCCATGTCGGCGGCCAGCAGCACCTCGGGCTGCAGGATCAGGCCCAGGCCGCGCAGCGCCGCATGGCGCAGCCCGTCGCCGCTGTTGCAGCGCAGGCGGGCGTCTTCGGGCCACTGCACCGAACCCGAGCCGTCGCCGCGCAGAATCCATTCCGATCGGCGCTGCCAGACCGCGTAGCTCAGGCAGTCATGGCGCGCCAGATCGCCCACGCCACGCGGATGACCGCGCCGCCGCAGGTAAGAAGGCGCCGCCGCGATCACCATGCGATAGGGCTGCAGCGGCCGCGCCACCAGGCCTTCGCCGCCCACGGGGCCGATGCGCACGGCCACGTCGATGTTCTCGCCCACCAGGTCGACCATGCTGTCGCTCAACTGCAGGTCCACGCGCACCAGCGGATGGGCCAGCTGGTAGTCGGCCACCAGCGGTGCGATCACATGGTTGCCCAGCGTGGTGGGCGCGCTGATGCGCAGCAGGCCCTGGGGCGCACTGCGGCTGCGCTCCACGGCCGACTCGGCCCAGCGCAACTGCTCGAAGACCTGGCGGCTGTCCTCGTAGAAGCTGCGCCCCACCTCGGTCAGGCTGTGGCGCCGCGTGGTGCGCTGCAGCAGGCGCGCGCCCAGATGGGCTTCCAGTTGCTGCACATGCTTGCCCACCATCACGGCCGAGATGTCCAGGCGCCGCGCGGCCTGGGCAAAGCTGCCGTCCTCGACCACGGCCATGAAGACCTCCATATTGCGCAGCTTGTCCATGGATTACCAACCAATGCTTAGGAGTACAAAAAGATCCAGCTACTTTATGCCATCCATGATTTGCAAAACACTGGAGGCCTGTTCACCCCCTCAGAAAGAAAACCGCATGAAGATCCTTCTCATCGGTGCCTCCGGCACCATCGGCCGCGCCGTACACGCCCTGCTGGCCCCGCGCCATGACATCGTCACCGTGGGCCGCAACAGCGGCGATCTGCGCGCCGACTTCACGCAGCCCGAGACGCTGCAGAAAATGTTCGAAGCCGCCGGTCAGGTGGACGCCATCGTCAGCACGGCCGGAAAGCTGCACTTCGGCCCGCTGTCCGAGATGACGGCCGAGCAGTTCAACTCCGGCCTGCAGGACAAGCTGCTGGGCCAGGTGCGGCTCGCCCTGCTGGGCCAGCGCTGGCTGCGCGACGGCGGCTCCATCACGCTGACCAGCGGCGTCGCCGCCACCGAGCCCATCCGCCACGGCGCCAATGCATCGACAGTGAATGCCGCCCTCCACGGCTTCGTCACCGGCGCCGCGGTCGAACTGCAGCGCGGCCTGCGCATCAACGCCGTGAGCCCCACCCTGCTGACCGAATCGGCCGATGCCTATGGCTCGGTCTTCCCCGGCTTCGAGACCGTGCCCGCCGCCCGCGTGGCCCTGGCCTACCAGCGCAGCGTGGAAGGCGCCCAGACCGGCAGGGTCTTCGAGGTGCTCTGACCTCTTCTTGCGGCGGGCCCTCGGCAAAGTCCTTGCGTGCCCGCCCAAAAGGGCCGCGTGCTACGCTGCGCGCCACCATGTTCAACCCCACCCAAGCCGATGTGCGGCGCTTTTTCTGCGGCGTGCGCACCAAGATGCTGAGCGGCGCGCCGATGGAGGCCATAGAGACGCTGGCCAGCCTCTGGATCGCCGAGCATCCCGAGTATTTCGATGACCTTGCCGACGTGGACGCCGCCCTGCTGCGCGACTACGACGCCACGCCCGGCGTGACCAATCCGTTTTTGCATCTGTCCATGCATCTGTCCATCAGCGAGCAGTGCAGCATCGACCAGCCGCGCGGCATACGCCAGGCCGTGGAGCTGCTCAGCCGCCGCCTGGACTCGCTGCACGACGCCCACCACGCCACCATGGAATGCCTGGGGCAGATGCTCTGGGAAAGCCAGCGTTCGGGCCGCCCGCCCGATGGCGAAGCCTATATCGCCGCAGTCCAGCGCCGCGCCACGAGTGACGGTGCCAAGGCCACGGGCGGCGCATAGCGCCTCTGTGCATCACCCTCAAGACAAAGCCCGCGATTGCGGGCTTTTGCTATGGGGTATGGGGCTGCGCGCGATTCACTGCGATTTGTGGCCCAGGCGGAAATGGGGCTGCGGCAGGGTCTGCAGCTCGCCATCGAGGCTGCCGATGTAGTTGGCCAGCGCCTTGAGTTCGCTGTTGGTGAACTGCTTGGCAATGCCGGCCATCACGCCGTTGCTGCGGCCGATATGGGGGTTGCCTTCGGTCTTGTAGGACTTGAGGGCGGAGTACAGATAGTCCGCATACTGGCCGGCCACCTTGGGGTAGCTGGGATCGATGGGTTTGGAAAAGCCCTGGCCGTGGCAGGATACGCAGGCGCCCTTTTGCAGCAGCGCGGCGACCTGGGTGCTGGGCTCGCGGACCTTGGCGTCGGCGGCCTTGGCCACGCCATGCTCGGCGTAGTAGGCCGCCACGTCGGCCATGTCCTGCTCGGTCAGCGGATCGGCAATGCCGCGCATGGTGGGATGCTTGCGTTCGCCCTTCTGGTAGGCCTGCAGCGCGGCCACGATGTAGGGTGCGCCCTGGCCGGAAATCTTGGGGACCTTGTACACCTCGGGGAAGCTGGCCTGGTAGCCCTGGATGCCATGGCAGCCAATGCACATGGCGATCTTCCCCTCCCCTGCCTTTGCGTCACCTTTGCTTTGCTGGGCCTGTGCCACAGAGGTCACAGATGCGACAGCCAGCGCCAATACCGTGGTCAAAGTTTTTATCATTTTGCGCGCACAATCCTTCAAGAGTTCTGACGGATGCCTACTGCTGAGCGGGTAGCGCGAACGATTATGGCAGTCACCGTCAAGCGTCCCCATCAATACTTACGCTGATACCGCCCATGAAATTTCAAGGTTCCGAGAACTACGTCGCCACCCAGGATTTGATGCTCGCGGTGAATGCCGCAGCCACCTTGCAGCGCCCGCTGCTGGTCAAGGGAGAGCCCGGCACGGGCAAGACCATGCTGGCCGAGGAAGTGGCCGCCGCGCTGGACATGCCGCTGCTGCAGTGGCACATCAAGTCCACCACCAAGGCCCAGCAGGGCCTGTATGAATACGACGCCGTCAGCCGCCTGCGCGACTCGCAACTGTCCGACATCGACGGCGGCGAGCGCGTCAAGGACATCCACAACTACATCGTCAAGGGCGTGCTGTGGCAGGCCTTCACGGCAGACCGGCCCGTGGCCCTGCTGATCGACGAGATCGACAAGGCCGACATCGAATTCCCGAACGACCTGCTGCGCGAGATCGACCGCATGGAGTTCTACTGCTACGAGACGCGCGAGATGATCCGCGCCAAGCACCGGCCGCTGGTGTTCATCACCTCCAACAACGAAAAGGAGCTGCCCGACGCCTTCCTGCGCCGCTGCTTCTTCCACTACATCAAGTTCCCCGACGCCGACACCATGCGCCAGATCGTGGCCGTGCACTTCCCCAAGCTGCAGGGCGAGCTGCTGGCCGCCGCGATGAAGGTGTTCTACGACGTGCGCAACCTGCCCGGCCTCAAGAAGAAGCCCTCCACCAGCGAGTTGATCGACTGGCTCAAGCTGCTGGTGGCCGAGGACATTCCCGTGGAATCGCTGCAGACCGCCGAGGGCAAGGTCGCCGTGCCGCCGCTGGTGGGCGCCCTGCTCAAGAACGAGCAGGACGTGAGCCTGTTCGAGAAGCTGGTCTTCATGAACCAGCGCAACCGCTGAGGCCAGCCATGCCGGATTCCAAGCCCGACACCGAAGGCCCCGACCACGCCGGCGCAGAATCGCGCGTGCCGGCCATCACCGGCCAGGTCACCACCATCCCCGTGGCTGGCGCCGTGGCGCACCAGGGCTTCGTGCAGCCCGTGGTCATGCGCTTCAACGGCGTGCGGCTCGAGCCCCTGGCGCTCAGCCATGAAGCGGGCCTGCGCGAGGCCGTGCAGGACGGCCAGCTGTGGCGCATCCGCGTGACCTCCGCGCCCGAGCCCGACGACGTGCGCGCCTATATCGAGGCCGCGCTGGAGCAGCGCAGCCAGGGCAAGCGCTTCGCGTTTGCCGTGCTCGACGACGACAGCGGCCGCGTGCTGGGCACCAGCAGCTACCACGACATCCTGCCCGAGGTGCGCCGCGTGGAGATCGGCTACACCTGGTACGCGCGCAGCGTGCAGCGCACCCATGTCAACACCTCGGCCAAGCTCATGCTCATGGGCCATGCCTTCGACACGCTGGCCTGCCATGTGGTGGGCTGGCGCACGGACTGCTTCAACTTCGCCAGCCAGCGCGCCATCGAGCGCCTGGGTGCCAGGAAGGACGGCGTGATCCGCGGCCACGCGCTGCGCCGCGACGGCACCATCCGCGACACCGTGATGTACAGCCTGCGCAGCGGCGAATGGCCCGAGTCGCGCGCCCAGTTGCTGGACCAGTTGCAGCGCCATTCGGACGGCAGCACCGCCGTGGCGCGCACATGAGGGCGCGTACGCAAGGCCCCCGGGAGATGCCATGCTGATCGACTTCTTCTACACCATGCGCGCGGCCAAGCTGCCCGTCTCGGTCAAGGAGTTCCTGACCCTGCTGGAGGCGCTGCAGGCCGGCGTGGTCGGCCCCAGGAGCGAGGACGCCTGGAGCCTGGACGACTTCTACCACCTGGGCCGCACCGTGCTGGTCAAGGACGAGAAGCACTACGACAAGTACGACCGCGCCTTCGCCGCCTACTTCAAGGGCGTGGAGATGGTGGCCGACCTCACGCGCGAGATTCCCCAGGACTGGCTGAAGAAGCTGCTGGAGCGCGAACTCTCGCCCGAGCAGAAGGCCGCCATCGAAGCCATGGGCTGGGACGAGCTGATGGACACGCTCAAGAAGCGCCTGGAGGAGCAAAAGGAGCGCCACGAAGGCGGCAACAAGTGGATAGGTACGGGCGGCACCAGCCCCTTCGGCCACGGCGGCTACAACCCGGCCGGCGTGCGCATCGGCGGGCCGGGCCGCAATAAGAGCGCCGTCAAGGTCTGGGAGCAGCGTGCCTACCGCGACTACGACGACACGCAGGAGCTGGGCACGCGCAACATCAAGGTGGCGCTGCGCCGGCTGCGCAAGTTCGCACGCGAAGGCAGCGACCTGGAGCTGGACCTGCCCGACACCATCCGCAGCACGGCCGCCAACGCGGGCTACCTGGACATCAAGATGATCCCGGAGCGCCACAACAACGTGAAGGTGCTGCTGCTCATGGACGTGGGCGGCACCATGGACGAGCACGTGCAGCGCGTGGAGGAGCTGTTCTCCGCCGTCAAGAGCGAGTTCAAGCACCTGGAGTTCTACTACTTCCACAACTGCGTCTACGACTTCATGTGGAAGAACAACCGCCGCCGCTTCGCCGAGAAGTTTCCGACCTGGGACATCATCCGCAAGTACAACAAGGACTACAAGCTGATCTTCGTGGGCGACGCCACCATGAGCCCCTACGAGATCCTGCAGCCCGGCGGCAGCGTGGAGTACATGAACGAGGAGCCCGGCGCCGAATGGCTGCAGCGCCTGACGCATGCCTTCCCGCGCTTTGCCTGGATCAACCCCGAGCCGCCCGGCGTCTGGCAGTACCGCCAGAGCATCAGCATCATCCAGCAGCTCACGGGCAACCGCATGTACCCTTTGACACTCAAAGGTCTGGAAGACGCCATGCGCCTGCTGTCAAAATAGGCCGATGCCCAAGCTCCCCCCCGCGACAGCGCCGGCCCGAGGGCCGGCGTTTTTGTTTCTGTTGAGTGCAGCCCTGATGCTCGGCGGCTGCAGCCTCCTGCCGTCCAAGAATGATGACAAGGACACGGACCCGTCGCTGATTGCAGCGACCGGCGACCCGGCCTTCTCCCTTGTCGTCGATGCGCCCAAGGAAGTGCGCGAGCTGCTGGAAAAGCACCTCGAACTGCGCCGCTACCGCTACCAGAGCGACCTGCAGCGGCGCGAGTTGACGCGGCTGCTGGGCGCCACCGACGCCAACGTGCGCGACCTGATCGGCACGCTGGGCTACTTCAGCCCCACGGTCACGGTGGAGATCAAGGAAACGCCCGAATCCGACGAGGCCCCGCTGCAGGTCACCGTCAAGGTGGACCCTGGCGAGCCCGCCACCATTGCGCGCAGCCAGGTGCGTTTTGCGGGCGTCAATGCCGATGATCCCGAAGGCGCCTCGCAGCGCGCCACCATCGAAAGCCAATGGCCGCTGCAGCCCGGCCAGCGCTTCAGCCAGGCCAGCTGGAGCCAGGCCAAGAGCCAGGGCCTGCGCACGCTGCAGTCGCGCCGCTACCCGCTGGCGCGCATCGACTCCAGCCTGGCCGACATCGACGCCGACACGCACGAGGCCGACGTCAGCGTGGCCTATGCGCCCGGCCCGGCCTACACCTTCGGCCCGCTGCGCATCGAAGGCGCCCAGCGCTACGACCCCGTGGGGACGGCCCGCATCGCACGCCTGCCCGAGGGCGAGGAATACGACCAGACCGCCCTGGTCGATGCCCAGCTGCGCCTGGCCAGCAGCGGCTACTACGACTCCGTCTTCCTCACGCTGGCCAACGTGCCCCAGCAGGGAGACAGCGCCGCCGAGGACGAGGAAGCCATCAAGCGCAAGGGCGCCCAGGTCACCACGCCCGTCATCGCCCAGGTGCGCGAGGCCCAGATGCAGAAATGGGTCTTCGGCGTGGGCATGAGCACCGACACCGGCCCGCGCCTGAGCGTGGACCACATCCACAACCGCCTGCCCTGGCTGGGCTGGCGCGCCGTCACGCGCATGCGCTTCGACCGCAAGAACCCGCTGATCTCCACGCAGTGGACCGCCCTGCCCGATGAAACCCTGTGGCGCTGGTTCACCACGGCCAAGGCCGAGCGCGCGCCCTCGGGCGACTTCGATGTCAACAGCCTGCAGCTGCGCGCCGGCCGCACCAAGTCCGAAGACCACATCGACCGCAACTACTACCTGCAGTACGACTACGCCAAGACCCAGGGCGAGGGCGCGCCGCCCTCCAGCTCGTCGGTCACGGCCAACTACGGCTGGACCGGGCGCTACTTCGACAGCACGCTGGCGCCCTCCTCGGGCTTCGGCTTTGCCTGGGAAGTCGGCGCGGGCACCACGCTCACGCCCCAGCGCACGCCGTTCGGCCGTGTCTCGGGCCGCTGGCTCAGCCTGATTCCCATCGGCGAGGTCGATCCCGAGACCAAGCGCCGCAGCCGCCTGGCGCTGCGCGCCTCCGGCGGTGCCTTGCTGGCCCGCAAGGATGCCGACCTGCCCGTCACCCAGCTGTTCATCACCGGCGGCGACAACACCGTGCGCGGCTACGGGTACCAGAGCATCGGTGCGCGCACCGACAGCGGCAAGGTCATCGGCGGGCGCTACATGGCCGTGGGCAGCATCGAGTGGCAGCGGCCCATCGTCATCAAGGGCAACACGCAGGACTGGGAGCACGCCGTCTTCCTGGACGCCGGCACCGTGGGCGATGCGCCCGACTCCATGTACATGCGCGTGGGCGTGGGCACCGGCCTGCGCTGGCGCAGCCCCGTGGGCCCCGTGCAGGCCGACATCGCCTGGGGCGCCCAGGAAAAGCAGCTGCGCCTGCACCTGCGCCTGGGCTTCAACTTCTGACCATGGTGGATTCCCGCTTGAATACCCCTGCCTCCTCCGCCGCGCCAGACCAAAGCCCCCAGGCGTCCCCTCCGTCGCCTGCGCCCCGCCGCCGCTGGCTGCGCTACCTGCTCTGGTTCTTCCTGGTCCTGGTCCTGCTGCTGGCCGCCCTGCTGGGTTCCGCCTGGTGGTGGAGCGGCCGTGCCGATTCGCTGGCCTACACCCTGCAGCGCGTGGCCGGCTGGCTGCCCGCAGGCCAGAGCCTGCAGGCCAAGGAAGTCACCGGCACCCTGCGCCAGGGCGGGCGCATCGGCTGGCTGCAATGGCAAAGCCCCACCATGAAGGTGGAGCTGCGCGACGCCACCATCGGCTGGCAATTGCGTCCCCTGCTGTCGCGCACCGTGCGCCTGGGCGAAGTGCGCATCGCCGAGCTGAACATTGCCAGCACGCCCGACCCCGAGGACAAGAAACCCGTCGAGCCGCTGCAGCAGCTCGTGCTGCCCGTGAAGATCGACGTGCCCTTCCATGTGGAGCGCATCGTCTGGCAAGGCCCGCCCCAGGCCGAAGTACTGGGCCTGCAAGGCCACTACGCCTACGACGGTAGCGAGCACCAGCTGGACGTGCGCGACCTGCAATGGGCCGATGGCAGCTACCAGGCCAGGCTGCGCCTGCAGGCCCGCGCGCCCATGGCCATCCAGGCCGAGCTGCAGGGCGACCTGCAGGCGCCTGCCCTGGCTTCGGACGACGAGGCCTCCACGGCCAAGGCCCCCAAACCTGCACCGCTGGCCGTGCAGGCAAAGGCCCGGATCGACGGCACCCTGGCCACCGCCGCTGCGCAACTGGGCATCAAGCTCCAGGTTGATGCCAAGCCCGGGACGGTGCCCGAGGAAACGCCTGCCCCTTCCGCCGTACAGAAATCCGCCAGGGCCGATGGCAAGAACGGCAAGGCCAGGGAGCGCAAGGAAGCCGCCCCCGTGTCCGAACCCATGCATGCGGACATCGAGGCCAGCATCCGGCCCTGGCAGCCCCAGCCGCTGCAGACCGCGCGCGCCCAGCTCAGCCAGATCGACATCGCCGCCTTCTGGCCCCAGGGACCGCGCACCCGCATCAGCGGCGAATTGCAGGCCGGGCCGGATGGCAAGGCAGCTGATACAGCCCAGGCACCCGCCACGGAACAGCCATCGGACCAGGCACCAGGCTCGGCCATCGCCACCACCGCCTGGCAGCTGACGACACGCCTGAACAACGCCATGCCCGGCCCCTGGGACCGCCAGCGCCTGCCGCTGGACCAGATCGAGGCCGCAGTGCGCTATGACGGCCAGCAGTGGCTGCTGGAGCAGGCGCAGATCGCCATAGGCTCGGGCAGCATCGACGCCCAGGGCCGCTTCGAGCCCGGCACCAAGGTCTTCGAAGGCCAGGCCAAGGTCCAGCGCCTGGACCCCGCCGCGCTCTACAGCCTCCTGGAAGCAGCGCCGCTGCAGGGCGAGCTGCGCGCCAGCACCACGGCCGAGCAGCAGGTGGACTTCAGCGTGGACATCCAGGCCGCAGCAGCGCCCGCAGGCGCCAAGCGCCAGCCCCTGCGCATAGAAAAACTCGCCACCAAAGGCCGCTGGGCCCAGCCCGTGCTGTCGCTGGAGAACCTGCAGCTTGATGCGCTGCAGGCCTCGGTGCGCAGCCGCAGCCTGCAGTTCGACACCGAACAGCAAAAGCTGCAGACCGTGCTGAAGGCCCAGCTGCCCGGCGCCGAACTCTCGCTGGACGGCCACATCAGCCCTGCCGCAGGCCAGGGCAGCAGCCAGCTCAAGCTGTCGTCACTCACCGCCCTCACACAGTGGCTGCGCAAGCTGCCCGGCATGAAGGACCCGCTGGCCGGCGCCCTGATCGAAGGCCAGGCCCAGCTGGACGCCAGCTGGCGCGGCGGATGGGGCGCACTGCAAAAGCGCATGAAGGCCGCCGTGGGCGACCCCCTGCCCGCCAGCGGCCTGCAGCTGCAGGCCGACCTGCAGGCCGCCAAGCTGCGCTACCTGCCCGCCAACACGCCGCCCGAGCAGGCGCTGGAGCTGCCCGAGCTGCGCCTGGCCCTCAAGGGCTCGCCCGAGCAGGCCAGCCTCACCCTGGCCGGCCAGGCGAAGCGCGGCACGCAGACCGCGCAGATCGACACGGCCCTGCAGGCAGGCCTTGCCACGGCGCGCGGTGCCGCGCCCCTGGACTGGCAGGCCAGCATCGACAAGCTGCAGGCCCGGCTGAGTCCGGGCCAGGACCTGCCCGGCCCATGGCAGCTGCAACTGGCAGGCAACCAGCCCGTACGGATCGCCCAGCGCACCACGGGCCGCACCGTGCTGTCCACCGCCTTCACGGCATCGGCCGGCAGCCTGCAGGTCACGCCGCCCACCCTGCCCCAGCGCCGCACCAATGCCCAAGCGCCCCAGCCCGTGCTGCTGGCCTGGGACGACACCCGCGCCAGCCAGGGCGGCGACGGCCGCTGGGCCCTGCGCAGCACAGGCCGCGCCCAGGCATTGCCGCTGGCCTGGGTCGATGCCCTGTCCATGGCCGAGGAGCCCCCGCTGGCCGCCATGGGCCTGAGCGGCGACCTGAGCTTCAACGCCCGCTGGGACATCGACACGACGGGCCCCGCGCTCAAGGCCGAACTGCTGGTCGAGCGTGCAGCCGGCGACCTGCGCCTGGCCGTGGAAGACGGCTCGGGCACCACCGTCATCCACACCACGGGGCCGCGCTCCAGCAAGCCCGGCGAAGTGCGCACCCGTACCGTGCGCGGCGCCGGCATGCGCGCCCACATCAAGCAGGCCCGCCTGAGCGTGCGCGCCCAGGGCGACGACGTGCAGGCCAAGCTCGACTGGGACAGCGAACGCGCCGGCACCCTGACCGCGCAGCTGGGCACGCGCCTGGCCCAGCAGGACGGCACCTGGACCTGGCCCGAGAAGGCCCCTCTGTCCGGCCAGATCGACGCCCGCATGCCCGACATCGGCATCTGGGCGCTGTTCGCCCCGCCCGGCTGGCGCGTCACCGGCTCGCTGCAGGCCAAGGCCGAGATCAGCGGCGACCGCCAGAACCCGCAGTGGCAGGGCAATCTCTCGGCCGACGGCCTGAGCATCCTGTCCGCGCTGGACGGCATCGACCTGCAAAACGGCGTGCTGCGCGCGCGCCTGCAAGGCAACCGCCTGGACCTGACCGAGCTGCGCATGCAGGGCGGGCGCGGCAGCAATGCGCGCATCCTGGGCTACAGCGGCAACCTCACCACGGCACCGCGCGAAGGCGGCGAACTCACGGGCTCGGGCTTCGTGCGCTGGGACCCGCCCAACGCCGATGGCAGCAACTCCGGCCTGAGCATGGACCTGCGCGCCCAGGCCACCAGGCTGCAGGTGCTGGTGCGTGCAGACCGCCAGGTCAGCGTCTCGGGCGGCCTGCAGGCCAGGCTGGAGCAAGGGCAGTTCACGCTGCGCGGCGACCTCACCACCGACCGCGCCACCATCATCCTGCCCGAGGAATCCGCCCCATCGCTGGACTCCGACGTGGTCGTGCACTCGGCCGCCTCGCGCAAGGCCGAGCAGGAAGCGGCGCGCAAGCAGCAGCAGGCCGACCGCAAGGCCCAGGCCCGTGCCGAAACCATCAAGCTGCCCGACATCCTCGTCAAGCTCGACCTGGGCCGCGACTTCGCGCTGCAGGGCTACGGCATCACCACACGCCTGGAAGGCGCGCTGGAAGTGCAGGGCCCCACCGTGGCGGGCGGCCCGCCGCGCATTACCGGCGAGATCCGCACCGTGCAGGGCCGCTACCGCGCCTGGGGCCAGTCGCTGGACGTGGAGACCGGCCTCATCCGCTTCAACGGCCCCTACGCCAACCCCTCGCTGGACATCCTGGCGCTGCGCCCGAACATCGCCGTGCGCGCAGGCGTGCAGGTGCAGGGCACGGCCAACGCCCCGCGCGTGCGCCTGTACTCCGACCCCGAAATGCCCGATGCCGAAAAGCTCTCCTGGGTGGTCATGGGCCGCGACCCCGCCACGGGCGGCGCCGAAAGCGCCCTGCTCCAGCAGGCCGCGCTGTCCCTGCTCAGCGGCGGGCGCAACAACAGCGGCAAGATCGCCAGCAACCTGGGCCTGGACGAGATCGGCTTCAAGGGCCCGGGCGGCGAGGGCTCCACCGGCGCGGCCCTCACCCTGGGCAAGCGCCTGTCCAGCGACCTCTATGTCACCTACGAGCAAAGCCTCTCGGGCGCCATGGGCACGCTGTACATCTTCTACGACCTCTCGCGCCGCCTCACCCTGCGCGGCCAGACCGGGGAAACCAGCGCGCTGGACCTGATCTACACCGTGCGCAAGGACTGACGCTCCACCCCTGCGCAGCCGCCCTGCCGGCGCTGCGCGGGGCGGACCCGCCATGGGTTTACAATCGCCGTTTGCTCCTCTCCGTAGTTCAATGAGTATCTACAGAGGGAAAAAATCAGTTTCGTATCACTTTCGTATCACCTAGGCCCGCGCGGACAAAATGAGTCCTCGCGGGCCTTGTCGCTTCTGGACCGTATTCGCGCGCTTTTCCTTGACCGGCCGCCCAGCCTTCCCACAGATGCCTGCCCGGCTCCGTCAAAACGCGCATTTCTGCGTCAAATCCCGTCATGTGAAATGCAGGCCACATCGTCGCGCAAGCCGCGCCGCGCTTGGCGCTGGCCCCGGCCGGCAGGGCCGTCGAAAGCCACACATTTAGGGCGGGGGCGAGGCGGGGGTCTCGGCGCGCGCTGGCGGTCAAGATAGGGCTTTTCGGCTGGGTGGCGGGAAAGGGGGTGCCCTGCGATGGGGGCGTGCAGGGGCGTGGCGGGCCGCTGGGCAGCGCGTCGGGGCAGCGGCAAGGGGTGGAACAGGGCGCATGGGTCAAGCGCGCTGCAGGCCTGCAGGTGCGTAAGCGAAAAGTTACAGATTCAAAAGTACTGTATATTTAAACAGTAGAACACTGTATATTTCCACAGAACCAAGAGACAGAAGGGGTCACGAGTGAGCGATAGCAATGAGACGGATGAGCCGATGCATGCGGCAGCGCGGGACATCTATGCGAGCCTGATTGCTCTGGATGCATTGCTGCAGGCGGCGCAGGCAAACCCCATACCTGCCTGTCATGTGCGGCAGCTGCTGCAACCCGCTCTCAAGACGCTGGACCGCGCCACCAGCTGAGGCGCCAAAGAAAAAGGGGCCTGCATGCAGGCCCCTTTGTTCCATCGTTTCCCGTCTACACCAGACCTTGCTGGGCCGGCTCAATGCTGGGCAGTAGGTAGGGGTCAAAGCTGCAGACAACATCCCCCATCCATTCATTGATGGCCTGCGCGAAGCGCGTCTGCAGGGGCTGGATTTCGTTGCGCGCGAACACCCGTGCAGCGTTGACCACATCGCCGAAGCCACCTGCATTGGCCGGCACCACGCCCATGAGCTGCGGAGGCACGCGGTGGGCGGCCAATTGGTCATCGCGGCTCACGTTCTTGATGTTGAAAAATTCATCCTTGGCCGCCGCCTCGCCGATGGGCAGCAGTTGGATGGCTTTCTCTTTGCCGCCGGGCGAATGGAAAAACAGATTGCGGAAATTGCCCATGCCCTTGGAAGATTTCAAGGCCTGGCGCAGCGCATCCACATCGTCTTTTTCCACTTCGGGATCGCTCAGATAGAGGATGTATCCGGCATGGCTCCCATTGTTGTAATACCGGCGCCGAAACAGCGTGGCCGACTCATTGAGCCAGGCGGACTGCAGCGCGGCCAGGTACTGCGGCAGTCCATAGATTTCCTGGTGCACATCGGGCTGGAGGATGTGGCAAATGCTGCCTTCGGGAAACGTGTGCTCTTCCTGCCAGGTGCGGCAGAAACCAAAGAGTTTCAGACCACGATGCCGCCTTGTGTACTTGGCCAGTACGTGGCGCAGGGGCAATGAGCCACCCAGACGATTGCGCGGGCGCTCAAAGTAGCCATTGCCGAAAACAAGGAAGTCCAAAGCAGCCCACTGCACCGTGGCGCGGTTCAGAAGCGGATGAGGGCGCAGCGTGCTGGCGAGCACCTGGGCCTTGAACTGGATGGCGCTTTCGTGGTGGGTGGCAGCGCGCAGCGTGCGCGCCAAGCCATCGAAGCTGATGGGGGTTTCGTACCAATCCCCATTGAGCCAGCATTCCACGTAGTCCAAGATTTCGCGCCGGTCCAGCACGGCCTCGGGATCGCCGAAAGAGAAAGCCTCGGCAGTAGCCGGCGCCGTCATGGTGCCCGCTGGGGTTGTGGGTTCTGTCATCCAAAAATCTCCAAAGTCGTGCGACTGGGAACACCGCCCACGGCGACGGCCTCCAGTGGCTCGTTGTCCATCGCATTCATGCAGGCCCAGGCCAGATCCGCGTGGCTTGTCTCGCCGCCACGGCCCGCCGCATAGGTCACGCTTTTGCCCGAGCCCGTCAATTCGCGTTTGATGGCCATGAAACTGCGCTGCAGATCCACGTCGCCGGAGTCGAATTCAAAGCGGCCGGCGCGCATCAGGCTTTGCGCCTTCATCACCAGGCGCGTTTTGACTTCCACGCTGTACTGCAGCGACTTCACGGACGGGAAAAACTTCTTGACGATCTGATAAACGCCCTGACCCAGACCCGTGGTGTCGATGCAGATGTGGGCCACGTTGTATTTCTCCGTCATCTTGCGGATGACTTCGGCCTGGTCCTCAAAGTCCGGCTCCTTGAACTGGATGCGCTCCAGCACACGGAACTTGCCCCCGGGCCTGTCGGGCGCCGCAAGCACCACCAGGCCGGCAGAATCGCCTGTGTGGCTGGGGTCATAGCCAATCCAGACGGGTTTGCTGCCATACGGCCGCATCGTGAAGGGCTTGAAATCGCTCCACGCATCCCAGCTGTCCGCATGGCAGCGCATCAACGTGGACAGCGGGAAAACGGCGAAGGTGTCATCGACAAACCCGCACATGAGCAGGTTGTCCCATTCCTCGTCCGAATACTCGAAGCGCAGTTCGTCAAGGTCGAACAGATTGCAGCCGCCGCGCTGCGCATCCAGCACCGTGACAATCTGCCGCCATATCTTGTCCTCGCCGGTGAAGCCTCCAGCCAGGTGCGAATGGCTCAGGTCCAGCTCTATGCGGTCCTTCTTTGCGCGCTTCTTGTTGATGCGTTCGGCGCTCCACAGGGCATAGGCCTGGTGCTGCAGGCTGCTGGGCGTGGAAAACAGCGTCTTGCGCCAATGCTTGTGGATGGCCATACCGCTGGCCACCTTCCACAGCTCCGTGAAGTTGTTGACCCAAAAAAATTCATCGAAATAGAGATTGCCGTGGTACGACTGCGCGGTGCGGGCGCTCGTGCCCAGGAAATACAGCGTGGCGCCATTGCTCAGGACGATGGGGTCGCCCTTCAAATCGATATCGCAATGCTCCTTTGCAAACGCGATGATGTACTGCCGGAAAACATGGGCCTGCGCACGGCTGGCCGAAAGAAAAATCTGATTGCGGCCTGTCTGCAGGGCATCAATCAGGGCCTCGCGGGCGAAGTACCACGTTGCCCCAATCTGGCGCGATTTGAGAATGGCGCGCGTGCGCTGCTGGATCTGCTCCCACCATGTCTTCTGATAGTTGAAAAGCGAATCCAGAAATGCCTGTGTGATCTTGTCCACGTCCTCGGACGTGAAGTGATTGCGCTCGGGCTGCTTTTTTGGCCCGGCATTGCGCTTTTCAATGGCCGGATTCAAATCTGTTTCGCGGCCCGTGCGCTCGTATTTGTGCACGCGCGCCAAGCGCTCCAGGGCACGCCCCAGCGCGTCCATTTCCTTGTAATCGCCGTTGCCCTTGCCCTCCTTGTGGATGAGCGTGCACAGGCGCATTTCCAGCGATCCCTCGACGCGCTCCACGGGCTTGGCCGCGTCCCATCCATCGGCCTTTTTCCAGTCGTGCAGCGTGGTACGAGCGATGCCCAGGTGCTCGGCGATATGGGTGATGCGCCACCCCATCCAATACAGCGCCCGAGCCTGGCGCCGCTGGCCCGCCTCCCCGTCTGCAGTGAGGTCATGCAGCAGCTGCACCTGGTCGGGCGGCGGGGCGTCGGGTTGGATGGGAAAGGGGTTGGCAGGCCTCTTTCGGCGCACGGCAGAAGTCATGCCATCGAGTGTCTGCATGCCCTCGCGCGCGCGCATCACCTTTGCCCGCTGTGATCGCCTCGCACCGGCCATTCAGTTGGACGCCTCCGCGGTGCGGCGGGAGCATAGAGGCATCCCCAAAAGGGGCCTATCAACCTACTCGCCAACCTGCACACATGAAAAAGTCCAAGTTGTTCCGCGTGGCTACCGAAGGTGCCACTACTGATGGCCGCACCATTTCTCGGGCGTGGATCGAGCAAATGGCTCGCAACTTCGACCCGAAGAAATACGGCGCCCGTGTCTGGATCGAGCACATGCGCGGCCTGCTGCCTGACAGCTCGTTTGCCGCCCAGGGCGACGTGCTTTCCGTGCAGGCCAAGCAGGAGGCAGACGGCAAGCTCGCGCTGTATGCGCAGATTCAGCCCCTGGACTCGCTGATCGCCATCAACCAAAAGGGCCAGAAGCTCTATACCTCCATCGAGGTGGACCCCGATTTCGCGGGCTCCGGAGAGGCCTATATGGTCGGCCTGGCCGTCACCGACACGCCGGCCAGCCTGGGCACCGAGATGCTGCAGTTTGCCGCGCAGCATCCCAACACCAGCCCGCTGGCCGGCCGCAAGATCAAGCCGGGCAACCTCTTCACCGCCGCCGAGCATTTCAGCCTGGAGCTGGAGCAAGAAGCCGCAGTCCCTACTGGCAGCGATGCCGGCGCCATGCAGGCCATGGTGGGCATGTTCTCCAAGTTCCTGGACAAGCTCTCCCCACAGCAGCCCGAGAAAAAGCCCGAGCCCGTGCAGACGCACAGCGCGACGGCTGACCAGGCGCCGCTGGTGGAAGCCTTCGCCGAGGCCAGCAAGGTGCTCAAGACCATGGCGCAAAAGCAGGACGAAATGGCCGGCCAGTTCGCCCAGCTGCAAACGCAGCACACCGACCTGGTGAAAAAGCTCAGCCAGCAGGAACAGACGGGCCATCAACGCCCACCCGCCACAGGCGGCAACGGCCAGGCAATGGCCGACTACTGATAGCCGCGTCAGGCCCACCAGACCACCACCGACACACCGAGGAAAACCACAATGCGCAACGAAACCGCAGCCCTCTTTGATGCCTACACGACACGGCAAGCCCAACTGTCGGGCGTGGCCAGCGTCGCGCGACACTTCAACGTCTCGCCGACCGTGCAGCAGAAGCTGGAAACCCGCATGCAGGAATCGAGTTCATTCCTGAAGTCCATCAACATCCTGCCCGTGGTGCCGCAGCAGGGCGAAAAGGTGGGTCTGAGCCTCACCCGTCCCGTCGCCAGCCGCACGGACACCACCGCTGACGGCCCCCGCAAGACCAAAGATCCGACAGGCAAGGACAAGACCGGATATCACTGCCTGCAGATTGATTCCGATACCCACATCAAGTACGCGATGCTCGATGCCTGGGCGCACTTCCCCGACTTTCAGGTGCGTATCAGCGACCTGATTGCCGAACGCAATGCGCTGGACCGAATCATGGTGGGATGGAACGGCAAGGAAGCCAAGGCCACCACCAACCTGACCGCCAACCCTCTGCTGCAGGATCTGACCAAGGGGTGGCTGCAGCGCCTGCGCGAAGAGGCGCCCGAGCGCGTCATGTCTTCTGGCAAGGTGGCGGGCAAGGTCACTGTGGGGCCGGGTGGCGACTACAAGAACCTCGACGCCCTGGCCATGGATGCCAAGCACTCGCTGATTGATTCGTGGCACCGCAAGCACCCGGATCTGCGCGCCATCTGCAGCGATGACCTGATGCATGACAAGCTGTTCCCCATCGTGAACAACAACGATCTGCCCAGCGAGCGCCTGGCGGCCGACATGGTTGTGAGCCAGATGCGCCTGGGCGGCAGTCAGGCAGTGACCGTGCCTTTCTTCATCGACGGTGGCCTGCTCATCACGCCTCTGAAAAACCTGTCCATCTACTGGCAACGCGATGCGCGCCGCAAGGCCATCATCGACAACCCGTCCATGAACCAAGTGGACTTTTTCAACAGCTCCAACGACGACTATGTGATCGAGGATTTCGGCGCCTGCGCCTTCGTCGAAAACATCGAATTCATCGAATAGCCAGGCCCCAAGCCGAGGGGCCAAGGCCGCGCAGCAGCTCAGCGGCGCGGCCCATGTTGCAAGCCACCACCTGGAACACACCATGCCAATGACTCCCGCGCGCCTGCACCGCATGCGTGTGCTGGCGGAACAAGAGGCCGCCGCATCCGCCGCCATCGACCCGCACGGCCCCATGCAAGGCAGTGAACACCAGCTCATGCTGGCCACGCTCCACGCCCACAAGTCCACGCTGAAAAACATCAAGGCCGTCGAAAACAAGATTGCGGCAAAAGCCAAGTTCCTGCCCGACTTTGATGCCTACCTCGACGGCGTGCTGCAGGCCGATGCCGGCGCGCATGACCCGGTGCTGGTGGAGGTGCTCGTGTGGCAGATCGACGTGGGCAATTGGCCCCGCGTCCTTGAACTGGCCGACTACGCGCTGCGTCACCAGCTCAAGATGCCCGACCAGTACAACCGCGACCTGCCGGCCGTGGTCATGGAAGAAACCGCCGAGGCCGCCATTGCCGGCAAGCTGGCCGGCCATGACGCCCTGGTCACGCTGGCCAAGGTGGATCAGCTCACCACCGGCCTGGACATCCATGACCAGGTGCGCGCGAAGCTGCACAAGGCCATCGGCTGGGCCGCCATGGGCAAGACCACCACCACCGAGGTGGACCCCAAACAGCTGGAGCTGCAGCCCGTGCAAATCGCGCTGGAGCACCTGACACGCGCCGTCACCTTGTTTGACAAGGTGGGCGTGAAAAAAGACGTGGAGCGATTGGAGCGCCGCTTGACCGAGCTGCAGTCCGACGCTCCCACCTGAGCGCACCCCCCCGCGCCGGGCGGCTCCGTTGCCACGGCCATCTGGCCATGCCACGCACGGCCAACGCCACGGACCACCGCCCACCTACACCACCCGCCACCGCCTGCCATGTCCTTCATTGCCAACGCCAACCCGCCCGCATCCACCGCAGAGCCCACCGTAAGCAATGACGGCTGGTTTCCCGACCTGGCGCCCACCCAGGTGCGCGATGCCTGCCGCCTGGACGGAACCGTGACCACCGCGCGCCTGCTGCCCGCCCTCAAGGCGGCCATGCTCAGCGTCAATGCTGAGCTGTACGAGTGGGCGGCCGAGCAGCGCGCCCGCTGGGGCTATGCGCAGCTGGCGGACGTGCCCGCGCCACAGGTCGGCGGCGAAAGCGCCAAGCTCCTGCACTACCGCCGCGCCGTGCACGAATGCCTGCAGGCGGATCTGCAAGAGGCCTACCGCGAAAGCGCGGCCACCAAAGTGGGCGGCGGAGGCGAGGAAGCCGTGCGCGAGGCCCTGGCGGCCAAGGTTGACTACCACCGCAAAAACCAGCGCTGGGCCATTGCCGACCTGGTGGGCCGTGCCCGCTGCACCGTGGAACTGCTGTAGCCATGGCCACCATCAGCAGCCCCACCACCACCGTGCGCGCCCATGAGCACGACACGCTGGACGCCCTGTGCCACCGGCACCTGGGCCGCACGGCTGGCGCCGTGGAAGCCACGCTCAACGCCCACCCCGGCCTGGCCAAGCGCGCCGCAGGCCTGGGCGCTGGCGAGCCCGTCCAACTGGTGGCCGCGCCCGCGCCGGCCCGCCCAATGATTCAACTGTGGGACTGATATGGACCGCGAAACCATCGTGAAAGCCGTTGCCATGGAGGGTGCCAAGGCCGCCCCGCCCGTCACCGTCGTGGCCGCGAACGTGGCCAATGGCTGGACCATGACCCACACGGCCACGGCGCTGACCATCCTCTACGTGCTGCTGCAGGCGGCATACCTGCTGTGGCGCTGGAGCAATGAACGCGAAGACCGCCGCGCCAAGCAGGCGCGCGAGGCGCTGGACCAGGCCGCAGCCTGCAAGGTGCAGGCATGAGCGGCCAGCGCATCCCCGCCAAGCTGCTGGGCATCGGCGCGGCCATCGTCACCGCCTGGATTGCGGCCGAGGGTTTCAGCTCGGGGCCCATCGTGCCCGTGCAGGGAGACGTGCCCACCATCGGCCACGGCGCCACGCACTACGAGGACGGCAAGCGCGTGACCATGGAAGATCCGCCCATCACGCGCGAGCGCGCCCGGCAGCTGGCAACCAACCTGCTGGAAGCGCAATACGGCACCTGCGTGCGCGACTCGCTGGGCGACACGCCCGTGCACCCCGCCGAATTCGCCCAGGCCGTGGACTTTGCAGGGCAATACGGCTGCGGCGCCTGGCGGGGCTCCAGCATGCTGGCGCGCACCCGGGCCGGCGACTATGCGGGCGCCTGCCAGGCCTACCTGGCCTATCGCTACATGACCAGCGCCCGGCAGGAGGCCGCAGGCTGGACCACGTACCAATGGGACAGCGCGGGCCGGCCGCGCCGCTGGCGCTTTGACTGCAGCACGCCGGGCAACCGCGTTTGCCGCGGCGTATGGACCCGGCAGCTCGCGCGGCACAGCGCCTGCATGGAGGCCCTGACATGACCCCGAACCACCACCAGCGCGGCCTGCTCGGCTCGCAAATTCTGCTGCCCGGCGTGCTGCTTCTGGCTTTGATCCTGGCCACCTTCTGCGCGGGCGTGCTTTACGAGGGCCGCAGCGCCGCCAAAGCACAGCAGACCGCCCTGCAGGCCCAGCAGCGCAAGGCCGACGAGGCCGTGGACAAGCTGCGCGCCGAGCGCGACGACACAGAGCGCGACTTGCGCAAGCAGATCGCTGAACAGAAAAACCAGCTCGAAACCATCCAAGGAGCCGCCAATGCCTCTCACCAAACCCATGTCGCTGGCGTGCGTGCTGGCACTGTCCGCGTGCGCGTCCCCATCGTCCCTGCAGTGCCCGCCTGCGGTGGACCTGCGCCACGCGGCACCGCCCAGGGTGGAACCGCTGGGCCTGAAACCGCGTATGCCCAACTTGACCCAACGGCAGCAGCAAATCTTGCCGACATCGCCCACGATGGGGACCAGGGAATCCGGGAGCTGAATCACTGCATCGACCGATACGAGCTGATGCGCAAGGCCATGGACCGCTGGACCGAGCAGACGCTGGCCGGAATGGGGGGCTGACATGCTCAAGCTGCAGAGCCTGCGCGACTTCCTGGCCCAATGCGCGCCCGACCTGGCGCGCGACCCTGAGAATTTCATCGTCTATGGCGATGACGGCCGCCTCATCGCCACGGGCACGGCCTCGCTGTCCTTCGAGTACCGATACACCGCCTATGCCACCCTGCTGGGCTACGCGGGCCACCCGGACGCCATCATGGTGCCGCTGCTGGCCTGGTGCCAGGTCAACCAGCCCGAGCTGTTCGACAACCCCGCCAAGCGTGAGAACGCCATACGCTTCGGCGTGGAACCGATAGGCGCATCCACCTACGACCTGGGCATACAGATCGAACTCACAGAGCGCGCCATCGTCACACCAGACCCGGACCACGACACGCGCCTGCGAATCACCCATCCACCCGAGCCCGGCCCTGTGGGTCTGCAGCGCTTCGATGGCCAGGACGTGCGGCAGCTCGAAGTCTGGGAGCTGTGGATGCGGGACCAAAAGCTGGCGACCTGGGAATTTCTGCCGCCCGTGTGGCGCCAACGCATGCCGCTGTAAGCCATGGCCCAGGAACTCAAGGCCCTGGAAGATTGGGCCGGCGCATTCCTCGAAAAGCTCAGCCCGCCCGAGCGCAAGCGCCTCGCCGCACAGGTGGCTCGCAGCCTGCGCACCACCAACACGCGCCGCATGACGCAGCAGCAGGCGCCGGACGGCAGCCGCTGGGAAGCGCGCAAGCCGCCCCCTTCGCTCAAGGGCCGGCGCAAGCCCCGCTTTGAAACCAAGACCGGCCCCATGATGGCCAAGCTCAAGCGCGCCAAAGCCCTGCAGGCCAAGGGCCAGACCGATGGCGCCGTGGTCGAATTCCTGGGCCGTGCGCAGCGCGTGGCCCGCGTCCACCACTTCGGGGAAACCGACAACGTGAACCCCGGCCGAGGCCCGCGCTACGACTACCCGGCACGCGAGCTGCTGGGCTACGGGGATGAGGATCTGGACAAACTGCGCACCCTGGTGCTGCAACACCTGAAACTCTAGATCGCCTCTCGGCGGTTGCACCGCCTGGCACCGGCCATGCTTGTGGCCTTCGCGCGCGTGCGTGGCCACCATGGGGGCCATGGAATCGCCCGTCGCACAAACCGAATCGCCCTACGAGGCCGCCCGCCGCCTGGAGAACCTGATCCGGCGCGGCACCGTGGCCGCCGTGCAGCTGACCAGCCCGGCCTGCCTGCGCGTCAAGGTGGGCGACAACACCACGGACTGGCTCCCCTGGCTGGCCCTGCGCGCTGGCGGCGCCCAGGGCGGCCGGCACTGGTGCCCGCCCGTAGTGGGTGAGCAGGCCGTGGTGCTGTGCCAGGGCGGCGACATGACCCAGGGCGTGGCCCTGGTGGGCCTGTACTCCGACGCCATGCCCCAGCCCAGCGACCAGCCCGAATGCGAGCGCATGGAGTGGGCGCAAGACAACCACCTGCAGTGGCTGCGCGGCGCCCTGGAAATCATGTGCCTGGAGTCCATCACGCTGGACGTGGGACAGGGCCAGTGCCGCCTGCACATGACCCCCACCAGCCTGCAGCTCAACGTGGGCGCCGCATCGCTCAGCATGACGGCCGGGGGCATCTCCACCAACGTGGACATCGAGGCCCAGGGCATCAGCTTGGTGAAGCACGTACACGGCGGCGTGCGCTCCGGCGACAGCAACACGGGGGCGCCGCGATGATGGACCGCAACACCGGCCGCGCCATCACCGAGGTGGAGCATCTGCGCCAGTCCATCGGCGACATCCTGGCCACGCCCATCGGCACGCGCGTCATGCGCCGCGATTACGGCTCGCTCGTGCCCGCACTGGTGGACCAGCCCGACAACCGCACCACCGAAATCCGCCTGCTGTCCGCCGCCGCCAGTGCTCTGATGCGCTGGGAGCCGCGATTGCAGCTGCAGCAGCTCAACATCGAGCGCGACCCGCTGACCAAGGGCCGCGCCACCATCACCGTGGTGGGCAACCTGCTGACCGGCGCCGCCGCCAAGGCCCGCGCCCTGCGCCTGGCCGTCACCATCGGGGGCGCGCCATGAGCCAATCCCCGGGCACAGACCTGGCCACCCTCCCCGCCCCGCAGATCATCGAGCCGCTGGACTTCGAGCAGATACTGGCCGACCTCAAGGCCGACATACTGGCCCGCGCGCCCGAGCTGGCCGAAGTCCTCGCGCTCGAATCTGATCCCATCGTCAAGCTGCTGGAGGCCTGCGCCTACCGTGAGCTGCTGTACCGCGCCCGCGTCAACGATGCCGCCCGCGCCCACCTGCTGGCCTTTGCCACGGGCGGCGACCTCGACCACCTGGCCGCGCAGTACGGCGTGACCCGCCAGGATGGCGAAACCGACGACCGCCTGCGCACCCGCCTGCAGCTGCGCATCGCCGCCCTGGCCGGCCAGGGCACGCGCGAGCACTACGAATTCCACGCCCTCACCGCCTCGCCCCTGGTGCGCGCCGTGCGGGCCAGCCAGCAGGCGCCGGGCAGCGTGCTCGTCATGCTGTGGGTCGCCGACCAGGCGCAGGCCCAGGCCGTGCGGCAGCTGGTGTCCGAGGCCCTGAATGCCGACAACGCCCGCATGCTGGGCGTGCCCGTCAATGTGGCCGTGGCCGTGCCACGCACCATCGACATCACCGCCCGCATCACCCGCACGCGCACCGCACCGGCTGGCCTGCTGCAGCAGCTGCAGGCGCGCCTGCAGGCGGCCTTTGCGGGCATGGCCAGCCTGGACGGCAGCTTGGCGCGCAGCTACATCACCACGCTGCTGCACGTCGATGGCGTGCACGCCGTGGACTACCCGGACAACACGCGGCCCGCGCCCATCACGCCGATTGCGGCCGGCGAATTCCCGGCCCTGGGCGCCGTGGAGCTGATCGATGCAGGGGTGGCCTGATGGACGCCCGCCGCAGCATCCTGCCCCCAGCATCCACCAGCCTGGAGCGCGTGATAGACACCACGCTGCCGCGTGACTGGGGCACCATGGCCGACGCGGCCGAGCCGGCCAGCACCGCCCAGCACCCGGCCCTGCTGCCCTGGCTGGCCCAGCAGTGGCAGCTGGGGCAATTCGAGCGGTATTTTTCCGACCCGCGCGAGCTGCTGGCCAAGGGCCTGCCCTGGCTGCGTGAGCGTGGCAGCGCCGCCGCCGTGCGCCGCGCGCTGGCCTGGCAGGGCTACCTGAGCGTGACCCTGGAAGAGGATGGCGCCCGCCTGCACATCAACCCGGGCCGCGAAGTCAGCAACAGCGATATCGCGCGCATGGCCCATGTGGTGCGGGCCAGCATCCCGCTGCACGTCCATTTCTACCGCGTGTTCTATCGCTTCGATTTGCGCGCCCTGCGCTGGGACCGTGCGCCAAAGCTGGACGGCGCCCTCTGGGACAACGACAGCGGCACGCCTGTGGACGTGGGCGAAGGTGAGCCGCCCGTTATCGGTAGCCAAGGCCGCATCAACCAGTCCCAGGCCCAGCGCCCCAACCTCACCCCGCTGCGCAGCGCCGACCACCAGCACACCAGTGGCCGCATGCGCCGGGCCGACCAGCTGCGCCTGGATGTGTGGCGCTGGGACGGACCCATGCAGCGCCTGGCGGGCGGCGGCCAACACCAGTACACGCCCGACCAGGCACCCGCGCACGCGCAGCATCAGCCGTGGACCAGCTACGGCGAGATATGGGCAGCTACCGCTGGCGCACGGCCGGGCCAGTGGCCTGGCGCCGCCAACACCCTGGCCACGGGCGCCGCCCAGCCGCGCATGGCCCCCGCACGCGGCTGGACCGGGCGCTGGGACAGCGACCACTGGCAGCAATCCAACATCCACAGCAAAACCACAGAATCCGAGGAATAGCCCATGCAGACACTGCAAGACGCCGGCCGCATCGCGCTGGCCAAATCCCTGGCGGCCATGCCCGTGCACATCGCATGGGGCCGCGGCGATGGCGCGTGGCCCGCGCCCCCGGCTACCCCCGCCGACCGCACCACGCTGCTGGACGAAATCGGCCGCCGCACCGTGGTGGACGTGGGCTATGCCGTGCCCGGCACGGCCCAGGACCACGATATCGAGATGCCCGGCCAGGTCTACTACAAGACCAGCCAGGTGCCCACGCCCTTTCTGCTGCTGCGCACCACGTTCGGCTTTGGCGATGCCCAGGGCGAAACCGTGCGCGAATGCGGCGTGTTTTTCGGCACCGTGGCCAAGGCAGGCGTGCCGCCTGGCCAGCGCTACCTGACGCCGGCCGAGGTCGAGAACCCGGGCACCGTGTATTGCCTGGAATACCGCTCGCCGGTCCTGCGCAGCGGCACGACCAAGGCCACCGAAGAAATAGTGATCCCACTGTGAGTCGCGCATGACCAGCTACAACCGACACGACCCTGCCAAGGGCTACACCGAGCACATCTTCCACGCCGACCGCGTGGCGCAGTCGGCCGAGCAAAACGAGACCCAGGCCCAGGCCCGCTATGCCCTGCGCCGCGTGGCCGATGTGCTGTTTGCCGATGGCGACATCACGGCCGGCGCGCGCTGCAGTGTCAATGCAGAAACCGGCGCCTGCCAGCTGGAGGCCGGCAGCATCTACCTGAACGGCGCCGTCCATGACGTGGCCGCTGCCGCGCTGCAGATCGCCGTGCAGGGCACCGTCTACATCGGCGTGCACTACGCCACGCGCATCGTCACGGCCGAGCAAGACCCGACCCTGTACAACCCCGCAGTGGGGACCAGCGGCTACGGCGAGCCCGGGGCCGACCGCCTGCAGGTGTCCGTCGCCTGGGGCCTGCAGGGCCAGGGCGAAGGGGATTTCTACCCTGTGTGGACCGTTGAAGATGGCATCGTCAAGCCGCGCGAGCCCGCGCCCCAGCTCAACGCCGTCACCAAGGCCATAGAACGCTATGACCGCGACAGCGCGGGCGGCACCTACGCCGTGCGCGGCCTGCAGACGCTGCAGCTGCCCGACGATGACCAAGGCCGCCAGGTCTACGCCATCACGGCCGGCGCCGCGCGTGTGGGCGGCGTGTCCATCGAAGTGCCCGCCGACCGGCGCCTGGTCTTCGAGGCCAAGGCCGACATGGCCCAGGTCAACAGCGAGCCCCACAGCAGCAGCACGGATGCGCTGCAGCATGTGGCATTCGACCGCTGGCCCGTGCTGGAGCAGGCCACCCTGCGCATCACGCGCCGCAAGACCGCCCAGGTGGTGCACGGCAGTTTCGTCGGCGCCGCTGACCCGCTGCCCGACGCCAGCGTGGTGCAGATCAACAGCGTGACCCAGGGCGGCACCACCTACAAAAGGGACATCGACTACAAGCTGACGGCCGGGCAGATCGACTGGAGCCCGACCGGCGCCGAGCCCACCCCGGGCAGCACCTACAGCGCGAGCTATGACTACATCAGCACCGAGCCCGCGCAGAACCAGACCACGCGCGGCTTTGACGTGCAGGGCGCGCTGCCCGCCACCCTGATCCTGGTGGACTACCGCTATGCGCTGCGCCGCATTGACCGCATCGTCATGGGTGGCGATGGCCTGATCAACGTGGTAAAGGGCATCCCTGCCACCTGGCAACCCGTGGCGCCCGATGTGCCGGGCAACGTGCTGGCCCTGGGCAGCATCTACCAGACCTGGGAGCCAGCCACGCGCCGCACCGAGCCGGACAGCGTGCGCGTGGTGCCCATGCAGACCCTGGTGGCGTACCGCGAGCGCATGGACCGCATCGAGATGGACCTGGCCGAGCTGCGCCTGGCCACCGACACCGCAGGCCGTTACAGCGGCCTGAAAAAAGGCTACTTCGCCGACCCCATGATTGACGACAGCATGCGCGACCAGGGCCTGCAGCAGACGGCCATGGTGGCAGGTGGCGCGCTGCAGCTGTACGAGGCCGAACACGCCTACATGCTGGGCGACGGCAAGACCGCGCACAGCCTGGAATACACGCTGGCCAAGGCCCTGGGCCAGGGCGCCACCAGCCGGTCCATGCGCGTCAACGGTCTGCCCACGCCCGGCGTGCTACCGGCCACCGTCACCCTGGTGCCCAGCGTGGACCGCTGGGAGCAGCCCCAGGAACTCGAATACCCGCGCACCGTCAGCTCGTACTGGGGCTTTTACGACATCCGCGAAACGCAGGAGGCCCGCTACAGGGACCAGATAGACGAAAGTCTGCTGGATACCAGCGGCATCACCCTGCGCCCGCTGGAAGTCAAGTTTTCGCTGGCGGGATTCCGGCCGCTGGAAGCGCTGCAAAGCCTGCATTTCGATGGCCAGCCTGTGGCGCCCCAGGCGCTGGCAGGCGGCACCCTGGTGGCCACGGCGGCCGGCGTGCTGGAGGGCCGTTTCACCATCCCCGAAGGCGTGCCCGTAGGCGCCAAGACCGTGGAAATCAAGGGCGAGCACGGCAGCGTCGGCCAGGCGCAGTACGTGGGCAGTGCCGTCCTCACTCTCAAACTTCAGCATGTGGGCGGCACCTGGTTCGGCGCCCGCGTTGCAGGCTTTGCCACTGTGACCTATGTCGTATAGCACCATCACCCAAATCATCACCCCGGCGCGCGCCCAGCAGTGCGCCGCGCTGGATCTGTACTTCACGGCCAGCGGCGGCCCGGCCCTTGTGGTGCTGGCCGCCCTGGACGATGCCGGCCTGCCGGGCCTGGCCCTGCGCGAGCAGCGCGTGGAAAGCGCGCAGACCAAGACTAATGGCACGGCCACGCGCGTGACCTGGCCGGCCCTGGTCCAGCTGCAGGCGGGCACCAGCTATGCGCTGTGCGTGTCCGCTGCCGACACCGACACCGCACTGGCCGTGGCCCAGGTGGGCGATGCCCGCCAGGACGGCACGGGCTGGGTCACGGCCGCGCCGGCCGAAGTGGGGCAGCTGCTGGAAATCAATGCCTCCGGCATCGTCACGCGCCACGTCAACCGCGTGCTGCGCTTCGATTTGCATGAGGCGCAATACCCGCTCAAGGTCAAGACCGTGGAGGTGGGCGCACAGGAGGTGGCCAACGCCACCCTGCTGCTGATCAATGCCGGCGCCGAGCAGCCGGACCCCACCGCGCGCATCACCTACGCCATCGAGCTGCTGGGCGCAGGTGGCGCCGTGCAGCGCGTCATCGAGGCCGACGCCGGCCAGCCCGTGCGCCTGGATGAGCCATACACCGGCACCGTGCGCGTGAAGGCCACCATGCGCGTGGGCGACAGCGGCATGGGCGCCGTGCTGGCCCCCGCCACCATCCTGGCCGTGGGCAGCCTGCTGCAGTCGGGCACCTACATCTCTCCCGTCATTGCCACGGCAGGCGGCACCGAGCTGCGCGTGATCTTCGAGGGCACCATCCCGGCCGGCGCCGCCGTGGCCGTGCATGCGCAGCTGGCCGGCAGCGAGGCCTGGACCGTGGTGCCCTACCTGTCCAGCAGCCCGCAGACGGCCGGAACCATTGAGCTGACCCACCGCCTGCAGGACATGAACGCAGCAAGCCTGCGACTACGCCTGACGCTGACGGGCACCACCACCGCCCGCCCCCTGGTGGACAACCTGCGCGCCGTGGTGCTGTAACGGGGAAGCACATGAGCGACATCCACGACGACGCCGGCACCGAGCTGCAGCCCGTGCTGGAGCACACCGAGCACCTGCAGCTGCCCCTGCCCCATGCCCAGAACAAATTGGAGCTGGACGTGGACCGCCTGCGCGAAGCACTGCGCCTGATCGACGCGGCCAGCAAATCCATGGACCAGCTTGTGGACACTAAGGCCAGCAAGGCGGCGCTCCAGGCGCTGGACCAGGCAACGGCCCAGGGCATCGACGGTGCAAAGCAAAAGGCCGCCCAGGATCTGGCTACCGCCGTGCAGCAGCTGCAGCTGCAGTTGCAACAGCAGGCCAGTACGCTGAACAGCAAGATCGACGGGAAAAAAATCGACCTGCAGACGGTCATCAACGCCAGCACGATGGCCGAAATCGCGTGGGGCGTGCGCAGGCTGGCCCAGCTGATGCAGGTCCATTCCAATGCCGCATCCAACGGCGTGCCGTTTGAAGTCGGCGTTGAGTATTCGCTGTACGCGGCCGAAGTCTACAGCCGGCCACTGCCTGCCAATCCCGCCATTGGCGACACCATCGTGCTCCTGGACCCCTGGGGCCTGTGGAGTCTGGGGCGATTCACCCTGCGGCGCGGCAACGCCGCGCATGTCATCAACGGTGTCAATGAGGACGTGCTGTTCAACGCCAACGCCTGGCGCGTGACGCTGCATTACTCGTGGGGCAACTACTGGACCCTTTCCATTGGGTAATCTATGAAACTGAGCGATCTTGTAAGCACTGGAGGCCTGCTGTTGGTGCACTCCCGATTGATCCTGTCATCGGTCACTATCTATGTGCCCAGCGATGGCATGGCCGTGGTGGCCGGCATGGGCGGCGGTGCGGGCGGGTGCAGGGCCCGCGCCCCGGGGAACTCCGCGCCCTGGGGGGTCAGGGCCTTTGCTGTGAAAGCTGGCGACAACATAGTTTTCGCTATTGGTGCCGGGGGCGCGCCCGTGGGCGTGGCACCGGCAAATGCCGGGGGCCTAACCTCGATTTATCACAATGGCGTCCCCCTCATGACCTGCCAAGGCGGCGATGCTGGCCTGAACAGCACCACAGACCGGGCGCCCGTGGTCGCGCAGGTCACGGGGGCCGATTACTGGATGTGGGGACGACAGCCGCAGCAAAGCCCGGGCGCCAACGCCTACTGCGGTGCGGCTGTGGATCTGGGTTGTGGCACCTACAGCCCAGCGGTAAACGTGGGGGACTGCGCTGTAGACCTCACCCACGGGCAAATGGGAGTGGGCGCCATCCGGGGGTTTTCGTTCTGGCCGTTCGATATCCAGATCAACACAACAGACTGGGGCTCGCCGGGAGTCGGCGCATCGGGCGATGTAGCACCACCTGGAGGCAACTCCGGCCTGTTCGGCGGCGGCAACGGCGCAGTCGCCGCCAGTTATATCTGTGCGCCGGGCAGGGGCGCCTCTGCAGGGAGCGTCAACTCCACCGGGATGGCGCCGCTATACGGTGGCGCGGGCCTGGGCCATCTGCGTCTGTTCAAAAAGGTATAACCATGCCCATCATCGAAATCCTGAACGCGCAAGGCGCAGCAGAAAACACCATCTTGGCCGACGAATCCACCGCCCAGGCCCTGTACCCCGGCCGCTGGCGCCTGGCCGAGCAGCAGGAGCAGCCAGCGCCCGCGCCGCAGATCCGCCGCCGCATCACCCCGCTGGCCTTTCGCCGCCGCTTCACCGCCGCCGAGCGTGCCGCCATCGAATGGGCCGCCGTGGACCGGGCCGATGCGGGCCAGCAGGAGCGCATGCAGGCCGCGCAGCTGCGCAGCAACCTCAAGGACCAGGAGCTGGCCAGCTTCATCGACTTGGACGACCCGGACGTGGCGGCCGGCGTGCAGCTGCTGGAAACCGTGGGCCTGATCGCAGACGGCCGCGCACTGCAGATCACGGACACGCCACCGCGCCCTGACGAGCTGCCGGCCTGACCTGGCCGCGCCACCCGCACCACCACTGCAAGCCCGCCACTCGGCGGGCTTTGTCTTTGGGGTAGCACCGGCTCGCACCGGCCCTATCGCTGGCCGCCTACGCGCGGGCGGGGGAACATGCAGACACACACCGCACACCCACCGAACACCTGCAGGAGCCCATCACCATGTCACTCGCCGGCTACCACCACGGCGTGCGCGTCTCGGAAGTCAACACCGGGACCACCACGCTGCGCATCGTCTCCACGGCCGTCATCGGCCTGGTGGCCACCGGCCCCGGGGCCGACCCCACCAAATTCCCGTTGGATACGCCTGTCCTCTTCACCAACATCGAGAAGGCACTGGACGCGGCCGGCACCACCGGCACCTTGCCCGAGGCCTTGAAGGCCATCAAGGACCAGTCCCGCCCCGTGCTCGTCATCGTCCGCGTGCCCTTGGGCGCAGGTGCCACGCCAGAAGAGGCCGAGGCCGACCAGACCAGCCTGGTCGTTGGCGACAACGTGGGCGGCAAGCGCTCCGGCATTCAGGCCCTGCTCACCGCGCAGCAGCAGCTGGGCGTCAAGCCCCGCATCCTGGGTGCGCCGGGCCTGGACTCCAAGCCCGTGGCCGATGCGCTCACGGCCGCCGCCATCAAGCTGCGCGCCATGGCCTACGTGCAGGGCTACGGCGCAGACGATGTGAGCGAGGCGCTGGCCTATGCAGAGACTTTCGGCGCACGGGAAACCATGGTCATCTGGCCCGACTTCAAGGCCTGGAGCACCACCACAAACGCGGCCACCAACGTGCCGGCCGTGGCCTATGCGCTGGGCCTGCGTGCCCGCATCGACGTGGAGCAGGGTTGGCACAAGACCCTCTCCAACGTGCCGCTCAATGGCCCGGTGGGCATCAGCAAGGACGTGCATTTCGACCTGCAAAGCTCGGAGACGGACGCGAACATTCTCAATGAGGGCAACGTCACCACGCTGATCAACTACCAGGGCTATCGCTTCTGGGGATCGCGCACCTGCAGCACGGACGAACTGTTCCGCTTCGAGTCCGCCACCCGCACCGCCCAGGTGCTGGCCGACACCGTGGCAGAAGGCCATTTCGCATTCATCGACAAGCCCCTGCACCCCAGCCTGGTGAAAGACATCATCGAAGGCATCAACGCCAAGTTCCGCGAACTCAAGGCCCTGGGCTGCATCCTCGACGGCCGCGCCTGGTTTGACGCCGAGGTCAACACCACCGAAGCCCTCAAGGCCGGCAAGCTGGTCATCGACTACGACTACACGCCCGTGCCGCCGCTGGAGGATCTGGGCTTTCGCCAGCGCATCACCGACCGCTATTTCGCCGACTTCGCCATGCGCGTGGGCACCGGCCAATAAGCGCGGCCGCATTCCAGCACACAGGAGATCCACACCATGGGACTGCCCCGCAAACTCAAGAACTTCGCCACCTTCATCGACGGCGAGAACTACATGGGCGAAATGCCCGAAGTCACCCTGCCCACCCTCACCCGCAAGATGGAGGAATACCGGGGTGGCGGCATGAATGGCCCCGTTGATCTGGACATGGGCCAGGACAAGATGGAAGCCGAACTCAAGGCGGCCGGCTACATGAAGGGCCTGATGAAGCAATGGGGCGCCGCCAAACACGATGCCGTGATGCTGCGCTTTGCCGGCGCCCTGCAGACCGATGACAGCGAGGGCGTGCAGGCCGTCGAAGTCGTCATGCGTGGCCGCCTGACCGAGCGCGACCCGGGCAGCTCCAAGGCTGGCGACATGGTGGAGCAGACCTTCAAGTACAGCCTGAGCTACTACAAGGAAGTGCTCGACGGCGAAGTCATCCTCGAAATCGACTTCGTGAACCTGGTCGAGAAGGTCCACGGCGAGGACCGCATGGCCCAGACCCGCACCGCCCTGGGCATCTGACGGCCCGCACCCGCAAACAGTTTTCCTTACCCCTCTCGTCTGTCTCCGGCCGCATGGGAAACGGCCCTTCGCGCCGGCCTGGGCCACTACCTTGGCCGGCGCTTTTTTCATCACAACCAACCACCGAGGCACCTATGGACACCCAAGCCAAGACCACCGACGCCACCAACAGCCCCAAGACCGTGCAGGTCAACGTCACGCTGGAAACACCGATCCCGCGCGGCAGCGGCGTCATCGACGTGGTAACGCTGCGCAAGCCCCTGGCCGGCGCACTGCGCGGCATCAACCTGGCCGAGCTGCTGGCCCTGCGCGCCGAGTCCGTCATGCTGCTGCTGCCGCGCATCACCACCCCCACCCTCACGCGGGAAGACGTGGCGGCCATGGACCCCGTGGACCTGGTGGCCTGCGCTACGGAGGTGGTCAATTTTTTGGTGCCATCCAAGCAGCTGGAGACGGCCAAGGCCAATCAGGCGATGGCTATGGAATCCCTGAGCGTGTAGAGGACGCCATGGCCGACGTGGCCGCCATCTTCCACTGGCGGCCCGCCGACATGGACCCCATGGACCTGGCCGAGCTGATGCACTGGCGCGCCCTGGCTGCAGACCGCTATCAACAGATGAACAAGCATGGATAAGCTCAAGCTGCAGGTGCTGCTGGACCTGGCCGACCGGGTTTCGGCCCCGCTCAAGCGCATAGGCGCGGGCGCCCGTGCGCTGAACACGGATGTGAGCAGCACCCAGGACGTGCTGCGCAAGCTCCAGCAGCAGCAGGCCGCCGTGGGCAAGGCCAACGCCATGCAGGCCAGCCTGCGCGAAACGCAGGCCAAACTGCAGGCCGCGCGCACGGCCAAGGCTGCGCTGGTGGCGGAAATGCTCAAGGGCGGCGAGGCGGCCAAGGCCGCAGGCGGGCAGTACCGCGCCGCTGGCGACGCAGCGCAAAAGCTCGCGGCCACCTATCAGCGGCAGATTGACCAGACCAAACGCCTGCGCGCCGGCCTGGCTGAAATGGGCATTACCAATGCGGCCCAGGCAGAAGGCAAGCTGCGCGAGGCCATCGACCGCACCACCAAGGCCCTGGAGCGCCAACGCAAGGCGCAGGAGCTGACCAACAAGCACCGCGCGGCCGTGGACGCCAACAAGGCCGCCCGGGGCGATGCGCGTGGCGCCCTGTTTGACGGCGCCGCCATGGCCGCATCCCTGGCCGCGCCCTTGAAGATGGCCGTTGACTTCGAGTCGTCCATGGCCGATGTGGACAAGGTCATGGACCTGGACAAAAGCGGCCTGGAGCGCATGTCCCAAAGCGCCATTGACCTGTCCAAGCGCCTGCCCATGGCGGCCAAGGACATCGCGCAAATCATGGCCCTCGGCGGCCAGTCCGGCCTGGACGAAAAGCAGCTGCTGGGTGGCGAGGGCGGGGTGGGCTTTGTGGAGCACGCCGTGAAGATGGGTACGGCCTTCAACATGACGGCCGAGGAATCGGGCGAGGCCATGGCAAAGATGAAATCCGCCTTCGGCATGACCGTTCCCGAGGTGGCCACCCTCACCGACAAAATCAACCTGCTGGGCAACACGGGCGCGGCCAATGAAAAGCAGATCCTTGGCATAGTCACGCGCGTGGGTCCGCTGGGCGGCGTGGCCGGCGTGGCGGCCGGGGGCATTGCGGCCCTGGGCTCTACCCTGGCCGGCATGGGCGTGCAGGAAGAGGTTGCGTCCACCGGCATCCAGAATCTGATGCTCGCCCTGGTGGCCGGCGAAAGCGCCACCAAGAGCCAGCGCGAGGGCCTGCAGGCCCTGGGCCTGGACGCCACCGAAGTGGCCAAGAGCATGCAGCAGGACGCCACGGCCACGATGATGAACGTCTTCGACAAGGTGCGCGGGCTGGAGAAATACCAGCAGGCCGCCGCCCTGCAAACGCTCTTCGGCAAGGAATCCATCAAGGCCATTGCACCCCTGCTCAGTCAGCTGGACACCTTGAAGGAAAACTTTGAGAAGGTCACGGACGAAAGCAAGTACGGCGGCGCCGTGAATGCCGAGTACGAAAAGCGCGCAGCGACCACCGCCAACCGCCTGAAACTGGCCAGCAACCAGGCGGCGGCCATGGGCATCTCCATTGGCAACATGCTGCTGCCGGCGCTCAATGACGGGCTGACCCTGTTGGCCCCATGGATGGAGCGCCTGTCTGCGCTCACCCAGGCCTATCCCGGTGTCACGCGCGGCATTGTTCTGTTCGTCGCCGCGCTCGTGCTGGGCAAGGTGGTGGCCATCGCTGCGGGCTACGGATTCGCTCTGCTCAAGGGCGCCATCCTGGGGATGCGCGGCATTCTCGTGGCGGTGCGTGCAGCCTGGATACTGCACTCTGGGGCCATGGTTGCGGGCACCGTCATCATGCGAACTGCTGCCATGGCAAGCAAAGCATTCGCGGGTGCACAGTGGCTCATGAATGCCGCCCTGGCCGCAAACCCCATTGGCATCGTCATTCTGGCTCTGGTTGGCCTGGCTGCTGCGGCATATCTGGTCATCACCCGTTGGGAAGAAATCAAAGCCGGTGCGAAGGCGCTATTCGCCAACCTGTGGGAAATGGCAGGGAACTTCGCAACCATTGGCGGGCAGATGATTGATGGGCTGATTGGTGGTGTAACGGCCAAGCTCTCTGCCTTGAAAGACACCGTGGTGGGTGCCGCCACATCGGTGGGCCAGTGGTTCAAGGAAACGCTGGGCATTGCCAGCCCCTCGCGCGTGTTCATGGAGTACGGCGGCTGGGTGTCCGAGGGCGCAGCCCTGGGCATCCAGAAGGGCCAGGGCCTGGCCGCAGCGGCGGCCGTGGGCCTGGCCGGCGTCACGGCCGCACCCATGGCCGCTGCCGGCACCGATGCGCTGGCCGCTGCCCAGGCCATGCCCATCACGGCGCCCGCGCCGCTGATGGCGCCCAGCGGCAGCGCCCTGGGGCGTGGCACTGCGGCCGGCGCGGGCGCACCCATGGCGGCGCCCAGCGGCCCCATCAGCATCACCATTCACGCAGCGCCCGGCATGGACCCCAAGGACATAGCCCGCGCCGTGGCGGCAGAGCTGGACAAGCGCGACCGCGCCAACAAGTCCCGCGTGCTCAGCCAGCTCAGCGACACCGAGGGATAAAGGAGCCCGCCCATGCCAATGATGACCCTGGGCCAATTCGTGTTTGGCCTCGATACCGTGGCGTATCAGGAAATGCAGCGCGCCACCGACTGGCGCCACCCCAGCAACAGCCGTGTGGGCGCCCGGCCGGCGCGCCAGTACGTGGGCCAGGGCGATGACACCATCACGTTTACCGGACTGTTCGTTCCCGAATTCCGTGGCGGCCGCAAGACCCTGGACGAACTGCGCAAGATGGCCGACGCCGGCAGCGCATACGCCATGGTCAACGGGGCCGGGGACAACCTGGGTGCCTGGGTCATCCAGCGCCTGAGCGAAAACGGCAGCGTGTTCATCAAGGAAGGCCTGCCCCGCCGCATCGACTTCACCGTGGAGCTGGCCCGCGTGGACGATGCCCAGGCCGACCCCAGCGGCGGCACCGATGGCGGCACGGGCGGCGGTGATTGGGACGATGGCGACTTCTGGGATTGGTGGATGTGATGGCGGGCACAGAGAACCAGGCTACGGGCGCCTACCAGCAGCCCGATTACGAACTCACCATCAACGGCGCCAACATCACGCCCAAGGTGGGCAAGCGCCTGATCGAATTGCGCCTGCGCGAAAGCCGCGGCGAAGAGGCGGACCAGCTGGATCTGACCCTGGACGACGCAGACGGCCGCATGGCCATCCCGCCCAAGGGCGCCACCATCTCCATCCGCCTGGGCTGGCTGCATGAGGGCCTGGTGGACAAGGGCAGCTTTGTGGTGGACGAAGTGGAGCACGGCGGCAGCCCCGACCGCATCAGCGTGCGCGCCCGCAGCGCGGACATGGCCAAGAGCCTGCGCGAGCGTGCCAGCCACAGCTGGAACGACTCCACCGTGGGCACCGTGGTGCAGGACATTGCCGCGCGCAACAGCCTGCCGGCGCGCATTGCGCCCGAGCTGTCCGCGCGCAAGGTGCAGCACATCGACCAGACCAACGAATCGGACCTGCATTTTCTGTCCCGCCTGGCCCGCCAGCACGACGCCGTGGCCACCGTCAAAAAGGGGCAGCTGATCTTTCTGCGAACCAACAGCAGGACCAACGCCAGCGGCCAGCCCATTGCCCCCATGCACATCACGCGCGAATCGGGCGACCAACACCGATGGCACACCGCAGACCGCACCAGCTACACCGGGGTGCGCGCCTACTGGCACGATGGCAAGCACGCCCGCCGCAAGGGCGTGGTGGCCGGCAACACCACGGGCAGCGTGAAGACCCTGAAAGACACCTTCTCAAGCGCCGAAGCCGCGCGCCAGGCCGCGCAATCGGAGATGCAGCGCGTGGACCGTGGCGCCGCCACCCTGAGCCTGGCCCTGGCCCTGGGCCGGCCCCACCTCATGCCGCAGGCGGCCGTGACCGTGGAGGGCTTCAAGCCCGAGATCGACGGCGAGGGCTGGCTGGTCAAATCCGTGGAGCACGCCCTGGGCGATGGTGGCTTCACCACGCAGATCGAGCTGGAGCGCCAGGGCGATGGCGACGCGCAGGCCCAGGATGAGGCGGATGATGCGGCGACGGAAATACCGGACGACGGTAATTAACGTACATACAAAAAAGCCTTGACCCGGGAAATATCGTATGTACAATAATTCCCATGGACATCGAATTCGACCCCGCCAAGAACCAGGCCAACATCGACAAGCACGGCGTTTCGCTGGAGATGGCGGGCCACATCGAATGGAGTAATGTCCTGTGCATGCCGGATGCGCGCCGGGACTACGGCGAAGTACGTGAAATCGGCTTCACCGTCATCGGCCAACGGCTGTACGTTGTGGTGTTCGTGCAGCGCGGGCAGACCATGCGAATCGTCAGTCTCCGCAAGGCAAACTCCAGAGAGGTCAAGGCTTATGAAGCAATCTAAGAAAGTGGGGCTGATCCAGCCCACGGCGGCCGAAGATGCCGCCATTGCCCGGGGCATCGAACAAGACCCGGACACCATGGAAATCACGGGCGACATGCTCGCCGAAATGCAACCGCTGGCCCGGCGCGGCCGCCCCCCGCTGGAGCAGCCCAAGCTGTCCATGACCATGCGTGTGGATGCAGACGTTCTGATGGCAATCAAGGCCACCGGGTCGGGCTGGCAGTCGCGCGTCAATGATGTGCTGCGCGAAGCCGTGCGACGCGGCAAATTGGCCTGAGCACAATCAACGGGAGAATCAAATGCAGCTCATCGTTACTGAGAAAGATCACCGGGGACTGCCCTACAGGGTGCAGTCAGAAAACGGGCGCTATACCTGGTTTACCGGCGCAGACGGCTACCTGCACGACACCGTGGCTCAACGCGACATCTATCAAATGGCCTATTTCGCAAGGCAGGGCTTTGGCGGCGAAGCATTGCCGGCCGAGGTTGAGGCCGATGTGCATGCGTTCTGGGCTGCACTGAGGGAAATAGAGGCTGCAGCCCAGGCTGCGGACCAGGCCAGGGAGCTTGCCGAGATTGCAGCGCTGCCTCGGGAAAGCGAGGCCGAATTTGCGGACCGGATGCACAAGGCGCGCGAATTCGACCAACGGCACAACGAAGGCGGCGAGGGCTTCAACCCCTACCGATAGCGTTGCAACGCATCAGCCCGGCATGGCGCCGGGCACCAACCGGCCGGGCGGGTTCCCGGATGCTTGATAGGAGCAATCGCATGTCCACATGCACCACTCTCACGCGCGCCGACCTGGTGCGCCCCCTGGCCCACATCTTCACGCAGGCCCGCGAAGCACAAGGGGGTCAAGGCTGGCCGCACCTTTTCTACAGCGACAAGCACGACACTTTTGAAATGCGGCTGACGCCCAGCAATGGCCACGGCATGGGCACGCAATACTCGCTGAGCTGCTTTCTCAACGGCCGGCCCGCCCGGCAACTCAATTCCCAGCTGTTCGCCTGGGACACGCCTATCGGCAGGGTCATGATGATGGCGGCCGGCGCATCGCCGCTGCTTGAAATCGAGGAATTCTTTTCATGAGCGCGCCCCGCATTGCCCATCTGCTGCAGGTGTACGAGCGGGACCGCGCGGCGGTGGTGGTGCAGCCCCAGCGCATCCGTGACACCGTGGCGCACCTGCTGCCATTCTTCGGGCAGCTCACGGTGGCAGAGATCACCCGCAGCGCCGTGCTGGAGTACGCTCAAATGCGCCAGGCCACAGGCCTGAAATCGCCAACCGTTCGCCGTGAGCTGGTGTCCCTTCGCGCAGCGTTGCGAATGGCCTGGCGCGATGGCCTGATTGATCGTGTTCCCCCGCTGCCCATGCCGGCGCACAGCAACCGCCGTGAGCGCGTTCTATCCCGGGATGAGGTCCGTGCCCTGCTTGCGGCAACCGCCCCCAGGCCCCGCCTGCATGCGTTCCTTCGGTTGCTCATCGCCACCTGCGGGCGCGTATCTGCTGTGTGCGAACTGACGTGGGCGGCCGTGGACCTGCACGAGCGCGTCATTGATCTGCGCTCCCGTCACCCCTTGGCGCAGCGCATGAAGCGCCGCGCTGTAGTCCCCATCACCAGCGAGCTGGCCGCTTACTTGGCCGCCTATCGTGACGCGCCAGAGGTGCACCGAGGACGCGGCCGGCGTCCAGTGCCGGGCGCCCGCGTGGTCGGGTTGTCCGTGTCATCTGCTCGCCAGCAGCTCAAGACCGCCGCCCTGCAGGCGGGCGTGCAGGGAGTCACGCCGCATGTCATCCGGCACAGCGTGGCCACGCACATGCTTGCCGAGGGGGTGGAGCTGACCATGGTTTCCAAAATGCTTGGCCATGCATCCGTGGCCATCACGGCGGACGTGTACGGCCACCTCAAGCCTGCCCAGCTGGCCCCCGCCGCCGAAGTGCTGGGCAGGTGGGCCGGATAAACTCCATGCATGTACCGCGTCTACGTGATCAAGCAGCGCGCCGGGGGCAGCGAAGTGCTGCCCGCCACGCGCACCCAAACCCCTGTTTTTGCTGCTGCGGCAGCAGCATTCGGTGCCTTGCAAGAGCAGGAATTTGATGCGGCACACCTGCTGCTGATGACGCTGGACAATCGCCAGCTCAATGCCTACCGCTACGGGTCAAGGCCCGGTGAGCGCGACTACCTGGCACCTGGCACACCCCTGCGCCAACGCTAGGCGGTGTCAGAACGGCGCAGGTGAGCGGATCACCTCGGCCGGGCCCACGGTGTCGTAGACCACTTCACCGTCGGGCGCAAACACCCGCGTCCAGTGCGCGCCGATGTGCACCACGCGGTAGTCCTCGGGGCGCAGGGGCAGCACTTTTTCGGCCCACATCCTGGCCCAAAGCGGGGGGCGCACCAGGGTGGGGTGCAGCACATTCAACGGGTCATCATCTGGATACACGGACGTGCTCCCTATGCCACTGCTCTGCCACGGTTTCCGCCCGCTCGGGCGTGGGCGCAATGGCTTGCGGCAACTGCTCCACATGCGCCGCCCAATCGAATGCTGGCAGCGGCGTGTCGTCCAGCGTGGGCCTGGGGCGGATCAGCCACAACTGCTCGAACTCGGCCAGCCCCTCCGGCGTCATGGCCGTGGTGTAGCCGCGCCATAGCATCGCATCGCCCAGGATGTCCACGGGGATGGGGTCCGCCAGCCGGTGGCGCGAATGCTCTAGCGATATCCAGCGCTCGTACAGATGGAACTCGCGCAGCGTGCGGCGCATGTTGTTCTTGCGGCCGTCCGAATACTCCATGCGCAAGTCGCCAGCCACGGGCGCGGGCCAGTCACGGGGGTGCAGGCGCACCCCGTTGCGGCGGAGGAAAGTAATTTCGCAGTTCACTGTACAAATATACAGTGTCAGCACTCACTACCGTTTTTGAAAATCTCTATCGCAGGGGCATCGTGGCCCGCATGCGACGGCGCACAAAAAAGCCCGCGTGCAGCGGGCTTGGGTTGATCAGCTGTGCAGCATGGCGAGGAAGTCATCCTCGCCCACCACAATCGTGCCGTGCTCCTGCGCCTGTGCCAGTTTTGACGTGCCGGCCTTTGGCCCTGTCACCATGTAATCGAGCGTAGGCCCGACACTGCCGCGCACCAGCCAGCCGGCCGCCTCGGCCATCTCTTCCAGCTCATCGCGCCGCTTCTGCGGGAAGCCCGTGAACAACACGGCATTGCGCCATTCCTGCACCTTGGGCCGGCTGGAAGTCGGCGGGCTCACGTCCACATAGCTGCGTTCCGGCACCAGGGCCAGCAGCTCGTGCACCTGCAGCAGCTCGCCCGTGTCCATGTCCACCAGCTGGCCGCTGATGCGGTCTGTGCGAAACGTGCGCGGCGCCCGGGCCTGCTCGCAGCGGCCTTCAAGGTAGGTGTTGGCGCCGTTCTCGCCAATGCTTTGCACCAGCACCGTGCGCTGCCCTTCTTCGCCTGAAAAACCTTGGTAGGTGAAACGGTAGCGATGGGGCAGCGGGTTGGATGTGCTGCGGGCTGCGGCTCCGGGCTGCGTGGCACCGGCAGGCGATGCGACAAGGTGGAACAGCTCGGGAACGATGGGCGCCACGGCAGGCGTGGGTGCGGGACTATCAGCCGTGGCCGAGGGCGGCGCGCTGAAGTCGGGCGCAGAGGTGTGCGCGGCACTGACCTTTGCTTCGGCCTGGTTGCGCCGTCGCGTACGCCACGCAACATAGGCATAGGGCGAAAGCACCAGGAGGCCCGCCACCGCCATCACCATGCTTCCCTGGGGCGTGGGTGTGAGTCCACCTGCCAAAAGAAAGCCGCCCAGCATGCCGCCCAAGCTCAGCAGAGCAGCCAGAATCCGCGCGGCCCAACGGTTGGTGCGCAGAGCCCTGGCCACCACCCAATAGGACCAGGCGCCGCCAAGCAGCAGGCCGCCCAGCATCAAGAATGCAAACAGTCCATCTCCCATGTGCTCCCCCTCTCGGCAAATTCGTCGCGGCCGTCAGCCGCTGGCGAAGGCGGCGCGCCGGTTACCCGCGCGCCACCATGGCCGCCAGCGTGCGCAGTGCAGCCTGCGCCTCAACGGGCGCCTTTTCGTAGTGCTGCAGCAGCTGCTGTAACTCAGAACTGACTGAGCCAGCCGCGCCGGCATTGCCACCGGCCGCGCCTGCGCGCAGCGACAGCAGCACATAGCCCACATCCACGCCCACGGCGTGCAGCTGCTGCAGCGCCTTGGCGTCGGGTGCGAACTCGCCCTCTTCAAATTTCAGCAGCGCCAGGCGGTCCACGCCTGATTTCTCGGCCAGCTGGCCCACGGTCAACTCCAGCCGCTTGCGCTCCTGTTGCAGCCGCTCGGCAAGCGTTTGTCCTGGGTTTGGGTGCGGGGCAGCGCAAGGGTCCAACGAACGTAGACCAGTTAGCAGATAGGCGACATCAACCCCGTGTGCGGCCACTGCCTCCAGGTACGACGAATCGGGCTTGCGCGAGCCCTTTTCATAGTTGAGCTGCGTCTCAGCAGATACGCCTGCAAGGGCGCCAAAAGCCCCCTGATTCAGCTTGAGATGCTTGCGGGCTTCTTTCAGCCTCTCGCAAAAATTCGACATGTGCCGATACTTTCCTGTTGACAACTCGACATTCGTCGATAAAAATCGAGCCACCTTGTAACAACCTAGCTCCAGATACTACATGACCACCCCAGCGCACCAAACCCGCCATCGCTCGGCCACGGTCGAGCCCCTGATGCACGCCAAACCCATTCCCCTGCGGCTGACCGGCGAAGAGCTGGAACGCGCATGGGCCGGCGCCCAGCACGAGGGCCGCAGCGCAAGCAACTTCATCCGCATGATCCACAACATGGGCATGGAGCAGTACGCCAAGCACGGCCGCATCGTGCTGGGCCGCAACGACACCGGCACCGCCACCGCCGCCGAGCAGCGCTGAAAGTCCGGTCATGGCACAGGCAGCAGCAAACCCCTTTCAGCCCCAGCTCGGCACGCAGCCGAATCTTGGATTCACCAAGGCCGCTCTGGGTGTAATCCACCGGGCCGGCAAGCCCGTCCCCAAGGCGCGCGCCACTGTGCGAAAAGGCGCGCAAGGCTGTAACAACCTGGCCAAGCCGGAAACACCCGCCGACACGCAGGCCCAGGCACAGGACGAAGGCCCGCGCCTGAAATCCGAATTCCACCGCATCGCCTGCCCGCACTGCGAGAGCCCGGCCACCATCCGCCGCAGCAACCAGGTCACGAACCTGACGCGCGAATACGCCTTTGCCTGCACCAACTTCGAGTGCGGCCACACGTTCAGCGCCACGATGGAAATCACGCGCACCCTGAGCCCCAGCGCAACGCCCAACCCCACGGTGCGCCTGCCCCTGAGCACCCATGTGCGCCGCGACCTGATGCGCGAGCAGCTGGCATGCGCCCAGCCATCGGACTACCGCACCACCCAGACCGCGCCCAGCACCCTGGAGCTGTTCGGCACCAGCCCGCCAGCGGACTGACACCAGGGCCGCGCGCCCTGCCCTGACCCGCCCCGTTCCCCCTGTTCCTGTGGAGCCTGAAAGAAGGCCCTGCGGGACGTGCTCACCCTGAAAAACGCAACCCCGAGAGGACGCAATGCAATTCTTTGAACTCCGCAGGCCCCGGCCCGCGCAGCAGATCACCCTGGTGGATGAGGCCCTGCGGGCCGAGCACACCCGGCACGCTGCGCGGCTCAAGGAAATTGACGGCCTCGCCAGCGACCTGCAGCGGCTGCAGCAGCACCTGCCCGCCCTGCGCGCGGCCGGCGTGGAGCTGGGCGGCCATGAGTGCGCCAACATCGGCGGCCTGTTCATTCACGGCGGCCAGGACCGCGCCCGCAACGGCCGCATGCTGCAGGCCCTGATGGGCATGGGCGGCAAGGCCCGCAACAAGGCCGCCTTCAAGGATGGCGGCTTTGCCGTGGAGCTGGACCTGGGTGGCCTGCATCTGGCGTTCTACGTGGACCCGCGCGCAGCTGGGTCCGGGGCGCAAGGGGGTGCGGCATGAGCCAATACGCCGTGACCCATGTTGACGCGCTGCATGTGCGCCGCCGCATGGTGCTCAGCGCCGCCAACCGCGCCGCCGCCCAGGCCGCCGTGGAACGCATCTACGGCCTGCCCTGGTTCCTGACCGCCGTGCGCCTGCGCAGGGGTGCCCGATGAATCTGGCCGACCTGTCCGCGCCCGAGTTTCAGCGCCTGGTGGCACTGCACAGCCAGCCGCCCGCGATGGCGCCGGCCCTGCGCCGACTGCCGCCGCCGCCCGTGGCGCCCGAATTCGCGGGCCTGAGCCCGGAGGAATGCCGCGCCCGCCTGCGCATGCTCAAGGACGACGCCGTGCGCCGTGCCAGCAATGGCCGCTGGAGCGATGCCGAGGCGCGCGAGTGGACCGGCCTGCACATCAGCACCCGCATGACGGCTGTGCTGCTGGCGGGCATCGAGGGCGAAATGGAAGAGCTGGCCCGCCGCGAATGGCGCGAGCTGCCACCGCCCGAGCGCGCCGCGATCAAGGCGCAGATTCGCTATCTGGCTGATGAGATGGCCGGGCTGCGCTCGCTCACCCTGCGGAACTAGCTATGTCCCCGCTGCTCAACGCCAAGCCCACCGGCCGCCGCCTGCGCACTGCGTCGCAACAGGAGTGGAAGCGCCACAAGCCCCGCCCGCACATGGTGCAAGCCGCCATGCAGGCGCTGGAGAAGGCATTGCCGCCGCAGTGGCTGCAGCCCATCCGCGCCATGGGCCTGGGCAAGTTGGGCGCGGGCAATCTGCCCGAGTGGGCGGCCTGCTTCGACGCGCTGGTGGCCATTGACGACTTTGCAGCGCGCCACGGCAATGCGGCCGAGTGGAATCTGAGCGACTACGAGATATGCGCCATGGCAAAGCGCCTGGCCGAAGAGGTGGCCGAGCTGGATTCGGGCGCCCAGGCCCAGGCCATGGACCTGCCGGCGCGCGTGGACCTGGTCCGCCTGATGCTGCGCATGATGGGCGTGCAGGAGTCCGCGCCGCTGGTGGGTGAGCCTGCCATCCGGCGTGCCATGGATTCGGCCTGGTGGCGGCGCCTGCTGCGCAAGCATGTGACGCGCACGGTGGAAGCCGGCGCCGTCAAGCTGGGCGTGGTCAACCGCTTTGCGGGCGGCTATGCCAGCAATGCCACGGTGCGCCGCCGCACGGCGCAGGTGGAGCGCAACGCCAAGGCGCTGGAGCGCTCGCTGTTCAAGAACGAGGCCGGGCAGGTCTTCACCCTGGCCGAGCTGGCGGCCCTGTCCCCGTCCAACCCGGTGATTCGCGGCGGCGAGCTGATGACGCGCATCCGTGGCGCCGAGGAATATGCAGACGCCCGCAACCATGTGGGCCTGTTCCTGACGCTGACCGCGCCCAGCCGCTTCCACGCCGTGACGCTGGGCAGCGGTGGCCGGCCCCGCCCCAATCCGCGCTATGACGGCGTGAGCACGCCGCGCGATGCCCAGATGTGGCTGCGCGACAAGTGGGCGTGCGTGCGCGCGCACCTGAGCAATGTGGGCATTGCCATGTACGGCATTCGCGTGGCCGAGCCCCACCACGACGCCACGCCGCACTGGCACGCCCTGGTTTGGGCCGAGTGCGAGGCCCACGCCCAGCACATCGAGGCCGCAATCCGTAAGTGGTGGCTGAAAGACGATGGCGACGAGCGCGGCGCGGCCAAGAACCGGGTGAACGTGAAGCGCATGACTACGGGCGGCGCGGCCGGCTATGTGGCCAAGTACATCGCCAAGAGCGTGGGCCATGCGGCCCTGGCTGACCACCTGGATGTGGTGCAAGGCCAGCTGTGGGACGTGGAGCAGGGCGATATGCCCGGCCACCGCCGCGTAGACGCCTGGGCCGCGTGCTGGGGCATTCGCCAGTTCCAAGCCATTGGCATGCCCAGCGTGTGCGTGTGGCGCGAGCTGCGCCGCGTGGGCAAGGACCAGATCGAAACCATGCGCCTGGACGGCGACCGCGCCACCTGGCAGGCCTGGGGCGCGTGCCACAAGCACAGCGAGGACATCAAGGCCGATTGGCGCCGCTACATGGAGGCCATGGGCGGCCACTGCGTGGGCCGTGGCCGCTGGCACCTGAGCATTGCCCGCCGCCCCGTGCCGGCCGGCGCCGTGAATCAGTACGGCGAAGAGATTGCACCGGGCCAGGGCCGCGTGGTGGGCCTGGAAACCCGGGCCGGCCGCTGGCTGGTGTCGCGCCGCATTTCATGGCGCAGCGTGGCCAAGGAAACCGAGACTTTCGACCCCGCAACGTGCACGGATGCCGATAGCGGCAAGGCGCTTGCGATGGGCGCTGACCGCGCGCCGCTGGCGCGCCCTTGGACTGGTTTCAATAACTGTACGGCCCGCCTGCGCGGCGAGACGCTGCGAGCCCTTTTCGGGCGCGGCCGGCACGAGGCAGAGGACTGGAGCAGTCCCAACAGCCCGGATTCGGTGCTCTACCGGCCCGCCACCGCCACCCCTTCCCCCGTTTTTTCCCGCTGATCCCGCAAAGGAGGCCACCCCATGCCCGAAATCACCCTCGCCGCCCGCCGCACCGAGCCCCGCGTGCACTGCTGGGCCCGCCCGCTGCACGGCGGCTACGTCAACGCGGCCGGCACCACCACGGAACGCCTGGCCGAAGTGTTTGCCGCCGAACGCGAGCGCCTGGCCGCCCTGGCCAAGCCCCGCCGCCAGCGCAAACCCCGCGCCGTGACCCCCGACACCAACCCTGCCCAGCTGCGCCTGGTCGGCTGACCCCGCAACCACCAACCACCCCGAGAACCACCATGCAACACGCCACCACCGCCATGCGTACCTATCGCGCCACCGTCATTCCGCCGCACATCGAGGCCGCCGAGCTGGAGCAGCTGGCCGACGCCGGCCTGCTGCCCACCCACAACCTGAGCGCGCCAACCGCCAGCGCGGCCATCAATCTGGCGCACCTGGCCACCGGCCGCCCCGTGCTGCGCGTTGAACGCCTGGAAGCCTGAGCCATGCAAATCGTCTACATCCAAGAAAGCGAAGTCGCTCCAGAACTCATTCGGGCGCTGCGGGAAAAGCACGGCCAGGGGTTCGGCGTCATCATCACCTGCATGGCGCCGCCGCTGCCCGTGCTGATCGAGCAGCACCACGAAGAGCTGGTGCAAGTCCTGGCGCACCTCGAACGCCAGCCCGGCGACGAGGCACTACTGGAGAAGCAACGCGAGCTGTCATCCACCATCGACGCGCTGCAGCGCGCGGCAGACCGCGTGTCGGGCGTGGCGCTGGACCAGCCGGCCGACGGGCGGACCATTGCCATGCGGAGGGCCTTCGATATCCGCTTCGGCCGGGAATCGCGCGATACCAAAGCGGCCCCCATGGAGTACTTGGCCTTGTGGGCTGCCGCCTGGCGCGCGGCCGAGCTGGAGACGATGGCCTACATCGGCGGCGCCATGGTCTGCGACATCGACCTTGAGCCCGCCGACTTGGCCAAACTCAAAGCACAGCTGACCACGGCTGACCGCCGTGGCATTCGCATCGAGCCCATCCCTCACCAGGCGCGTGCCGCCGAGATAAAAGTGCGCTGGCTCCTGAGCGAGATCGTGGACCGACTGCAGCTCGTGAAGGCCTGCTCCTATCGCCCGAACAACGGAGCGATTGCCGCCGAGCTGGAATGGCTGGCTGCGCTGTACGGCGCCGCTCAATCGTGGGGGATGTTCGACCAGCAACCGGCCACGCCCGCCCTGGAATCGCCTGCAGCTCAGTCCGTGGAGCTGCCCAATCCCGACCTCTGGCGCGATGCGGAGGGACTGCGCGGCTACACCATCGATCCCGGTGCCGGCCCCTGGTACACAGCGGACACCGTGCGCGCGCTGCTGGCAACAGCCAAGGGAGCATGACCATGCAAACCACCACCCCCGTGGAAATCCGCCACTTCCATCTGTTCTGCGGCCTCGGCGGCGGCGCGCGTGGCTTCAACCGCGCCAGCCCCCGAGTGGGCAACCTGCAGGCGAAATTCCGCTGCCTGGGCGGCATCGACGTGGACCCGGCCAGCATCCGCGACTTCGGCCGCCTGGCCGGCGTGCCCGGCACCGTGCTGGACCTGTTCGACCGCGAGCAATACCGCACGTTCCACGGCGCCGAGCCGCCAGCGGACTGGCGCGAAGCCACAGCCGCGGATATCCAGCGCGCAGCTGGTGGCGAACGGCCGAACATCGTTTTCCTGTCCGCTCCCTGCAAGGGATTCAGCGGCCTGCTGTCCGAAGGCAAGAGCAAGACCGACAAGTACCAGGCCCTCAACCGCCTGACGCTGCGCGGCGTGTGGCTGATGCTGGAGGCCTGGAGCGATGACCCGCCCGAGCTGGTGATTTTCGAGAACGTGCCGCGCATCGCCACGCGCGGCCGGCACCTGCTGGACCAGATCGTGGCCTTGCTGCGCGCCTACGGCTATGCCGTGGCAGAGACGACGCACGACTGCGGCGAAATCGGTGGCCTGGCGCAGAGCCGCCGCCGCTTCTTGCTGGTGGCCCGCCACGCCGAAAAAGTGCCCTCGTTCCTCTACCAGCCACGCAGCAAGCCGCTGCGCGCCGTGGGCGATGTGCTGGGCCGCATGCCCCTGCCCGGCGACCTGCGCGCCGGCCCCATGCACCGCGTGCCCAGCCTGCAGTGGAAAACGTGGGTACGCCTGGCCTTTGTGCAGGCCGGCAGCGACTGGCGCAGCCTCAACCGCCTGGCCGTCGAGGACGGCACGCTGCGGGACTATCTGATCGTGCCCGAGATGCACGCCGGCATGCTGGGCGTGCAGGACTGGACCCGGCACAGCTCCACCGTGACCGGCAAGGGGCGGCCGAGCTGCGGCAATTTCGCAGTGGCCGACCCGCGCCACCACGGCCCTGCAAAGCACTCCAACGAGTACCGCGTGGTGCGCTGGGACCGTGCCGCCATGGCCGTGACCAGTGCCCACGGCACCGGCCAGGCGGTGGCAGATCCGCGTCGCGATGGCCCCAGCTTCGGCAAGTACGCCGTGACGCCCTACGGCACGCACGCCGGCACCGTCATCAGCGGCAGCACCACCGGCCAGGGCGCGTTTGCTGTGGCCGACCCGCGCAGCGGCATGGACGCCGAGCGCACCGCGTACACCACGGGCGGCCATTACGGCGTGGTGCCGTGGGACAGCCAGGCCGGCGCCGTCAGCGGCGCGGCATGCCACGACAACGGCCGCTGGAGCGTGGCAGATCCGCGCATGCCGGCAGCTGCTGACAAGCTCGTGTGCCGCATCGTGTCCGAGGACGGCACATGGCACCGCCCTTTCACCACCCTGGAGCTGGCGCACCTGCAGAGCCTGGTCGAACCCGACGAGCTGCTGGAACTGGACGGCACCAGCGACCAGGCCAAGCGCGAGCGCATCGGCAATGCCGTGCCCAGCGAGGCCGGCGAAGCCATCGCCCACGTCATGGGCGAAACGCTGCTGCTCGCGTTGAGCGGCGAAACGTTCATCCTCTCGGCGCAGCCGGTATGGGTGCGGCCGATTGCCCTGGGGCTGGCCATGGGGACAACGGCATGAAAAAGCACACAAAGCGCAAGCACTACAACCCCCACAGCGCGCCCATCTGGCGCGGCAGCGCCATGCGTGCAATGGCCCGCGAGCTGCGCGAAAAGTCAGTGGCCATGCTGATGGCCAGCCACGGCAGCGAGCAGCGGGAGCTGCTGGCATACCTGGCCAAGCTGGTGGGCATCGGCGCCGAAGTGGCGGCCCGCCTGCCACCCGAAGCGCGCAACGCGCACGGCCTGCACCACTCCCTGGCCGTGGTGGTGCAGATGGCCTGCGATGGCGACCGCTGGGACTCGGCATGGGCCGCGCAGCTGGCGACAGCTGCGGACCTGTCCGCCGATTTGCTGGTCGAAAACGGCGATATCGCTGCCCAAGTGTTCGACGGCGCGCACCAGCTGGCAGCGTGCATCCTGGCCGGCACCATCCGGGCCGATGCCATCGTCCAACCCGCACAAGAGGAGGTGCCAGCATGAGCCTGGTAACGCAAATGATCGTGGTGGAAAAGTACGGCATGCGGCTGGACTCCAAGCAGCTGGCCGCGCTGCTGAACATCACCCCGGGCGCGCTGCTGAACCGCATCAGTGACGGCGATTTGCCCATCCCCACGTACAAAGACGGCGGCAAGCGGTTTGCGGACTACCGCGACGTGGCCGAGTACATCGACAATTGCCGCTCGCGCGCAGCGCTGTAGGCCAGGTCGAGGGCTCAGCCCTCGGCCTGTGTATCGTCTTCGCTCTTCTTCTTCGCACTGGCCTGGTTCGCCGCACGCACAGCGGCCGGCCCTTCGTGCAACATCTCCGGCCGCAGATTCGTGTACCGCTTGAGGTGCTTCCAATTTTTATGGCCCGTGACCATGGCGACCTCGGGCACCTGAAAGCCCGCCTCGAATAGCTGGCTCGTGCCCTCGTGGCGCATGTCGTGCAGCCGCAGGTTGTCGATGCCCAGGGCCGTGCATGCCTCCTTGAAATACTTGCTCAGGGTCTGAGGGTGCAGCGGGAAAATCCGGCCGTGCTCGTCGTCCCTGGGCTGGGCCTGCAGCAGATCCCACGCCGGCCCCAACAGGGGCACCCATTGGTTATTCCCTTTTTTGCTGCGCGGGTCTTTTCGATCGCGCACCAGCACCAGGCGCTTGGCCTCGTCCACATCGGCCCAGACGATGCGCGTGAACTCGCTGCGCCGCATGGTGGTAAGCGCGGCGAACTGCACAGCATCTGCATACCGCTGGCCGCGCCGCTTCGCCAGCTGCGCCAGGATGTCGGGCAGCTCCGTGCCCTCTGCACGGCGATATCGCACGCCGCCGCCGCCAATGAGTTTCAGGTGCGACAGGAGCGGCCTGGCCTCGTGCACAACGTCGGGCAGCTTCACTTTGAGCATGGGCGCCGCGTACCGCATCACCGTGCCGAGCTTGGACACGTCCATATTGATCGTGTACAGGCCTGCGCCCTCTTCGGAGCGCACCCGGCAGAAACCCACGACATCGTCTACCGATAGGTTTGCCGCATCACTGGTGCCGAGCAGCCGTTTCAGGCAGGCAAGCTGGAAGTACTCGCTTGCTGATTCCGCGATGGGTCGGCCTGACTGCTCGCGCATCTCCACGTAGGTGTCGATGACTCTGGCCACGGTCAATTTTTTGCCCAGCACCGCCTCGGCGCGCGGGGATGAGCCGCCGTCTATCTCGCTCTCGATGCGCCGCGCCCACGCCTCGGCGTGCGCCTTGACGCCAAACGTCTTGCAATATGATGGATACCCTTTGCGGCGCACCAGCGCACGCCAGCGGTTGCCGATCTTGGTGATGCTGGCCACTGTGTCGTCTCTCCTTGATAGTGATACACCGTATCACTGTGTATCACTTGGTCGATGGAACGGAATGATACGGGATGAGGCGCACAGAGGGAGCGGTGCAAAAATTAGGGCTACAATGCCCCCCAACTCTCCGTAGTTCAATGGATAGAACGGGCGCCTCCTAAGCGCCAGATACAGGTTCGATTCCTGTCGGAGGGACCATCAGATGGTTTTTGCATTAATCATTTGCGCGCACTGTAAATGGTCTGGTGACATACCGGGGACATGAACAGTGCAGAAACGACAAGAGCCCCTCGACACCGGATAGGGTGTTGAGGGGCTTTTTTGCATCGCACACCGTCATAGATCGCGATTCGCCCCGCTCCCGTTCGGGGCGATCGTCCAGAGCCAGTCCTATGTACGGAACCGATAGCACAGGCTGACGAGCTGCTGCAGCCTCGGCGCACCCATCAAGCACGCGGACTGAGTCGCTTGCGGTTTGGCATGAATTGGATGGAGCCTTTGCCCGACTGCCGCAGCATGGAGACTCAATGGCCGCAGGACCCTGCACCTGCAGCAAAAACACAACAACTGGGGGACTCTCTCCTACCCCAGCACCCTCTGATGACGCGCCTGGTAACGCGATCTGCTCAGACTTGCTCAGATTCAGAATGTTTCTTTTTGTTCTAATTTGTAGCAAAAGTCTCACTATGAGACCAAGGCCCAAACCTCCGGTCTAAGCAAGTCTTCTTTCCAGCCTCCCCAATCCTCAAGGCGTGCATTGCAAGCTTTCAGGGGTTTTCCTCAAAGGTGTCCACACATGATTCAGCGCCGTTCTTTGCAGCACGTCCTCGCCGCCGCTTCGCTCTCACTCATTGCCTGTGCCGTAAGCGCCGCCGATTACGCCTATATTCCCAATTCAAACAGCAGAACAATTTCGGTCATCAATACCGCGACTGGCGAACTTTCCACCACATTAAGTCCAGCAAGCATGGACGCAACGTTAAATGATTACATCTACACTCTTGCATTGCGACCAGGCGCCAGCAATGAGTCATGGTTCGGGCAATATCTATCAAACAACAAACTAGGCGTCATTGACACGACAAACAACACACTGAAGACAGTAATCAATGGTACTGGAGGCTCTGTAGCCATAACTTTTTCTTTAAATGGCGCAATAGCTTATGTCAGTGACCACTCCGGTCAAAAGCTGCATGTCATTGACGCCACCACAAAACAGATAACGAACAGCCTAAGTACCGGATGCCGGACCATCGCCTCTGCACTAAGCGCTGATGGCGCATCGCTTTACGTACGGTGCGATTCTGGGGTAATCCAAAAACTGGACACAGCAACTAACACGTTGTCCACGTTCCCAAATACCACCACTAATGGTTATGGGTTAGCTTATGACCCCACAGGCAGCGGAAAGCTTTACGCTTCCAGCAATTCAGCCCCAATTGTTTATCTGCTTAACTTATCGGATAATTCGGTTACTCAGATACCAATAACTGGACTTCAAGGAGCCGCTAGTAAAGTCGCAGTACGCAAAAATGGCAGCAAGCTGTATGTCGGAGGAGGAAATAATGTACTCCACATTGTTGACACTGCTAACACCTCAACGCAAACCTCGATCACACTGAACGGTCCAGCATCTACCATTACAGGGCTTGGTATCTCGGCAAACGATGCGGCGTTGTATGCCATTACATCGAATGGCACAGTCCATGTCATTGATGTCGCCACCGATACGGAAACCAAGACGATATCTGCCGCAGCCGGCGCCTATTCTTCCTGGATCTGGGGTGACTTCCTCGGCAATGTCGTCGCCAGTGCCACGCCGGGTGGACCCTCGGTGGCATCGATTGCCCCGCAGGGCACACCATCAGCCAGCGCCACAAGCATCAATTTCGCAGTGACCTTCAGCGAAGCGGTCAACGGAGTGGATGGCACCGATTTCGCGCTGACCACTACAGGCACCGCCACCGGCACGATGGGCACGCCATCCAGTGCCGACAACGGCATCACATGGACTGTACCCGTCACTGCCATCAGCGGCACGGGCAGCCTGCGCCTGGACCTCAACAGCAGCGGCACCGGCATCGAGAGCACCGCAGCAGCCAAGCCCATTGCAGGGGGCTTCGCGACAGGAACCGTGCACAACGTTGATGTACAGGTGCCAGTCGCTGGCGCTTGTGGCACGGCGGCGGGCCAAGCCACGGCACTGGCCCCTGCAGCGGGCCTGTGCAGCGCGGGCACGGCTACGGCGATCTCCAGCGCCAGTGGCAAATACACCTGGCAGTGCCAGGGCTTGAACGGCGGCAGCGCCAACAGCTGCGAAGCCCCCTGGTCCACCGCTGGAGGCAGCAAGGCAATGGTCGCACTGCAGACAGCCAACGGTTGGCAGGTGAGCAACGCCAGCTTCAGCACCACGCCACCCGCGACCGCTCCGCAAGGCGTGACTTTCCCCTCTGGACTGCTCTCGCTGAATCTCAGCAGCGGCAACCTGGGCAGCGATGCAACCGTCACCCTGAACTTCAGCACACCGGTGCCTGCAGGCGCGGTATACATGAAGTACGGCCCCAGCCCTGATGGTTTCAACTGCCAAGGCGCAGCATGTGCTCAACCACACTGGTACCAACTGCCTGCCAACCGTGCTGTGCTGGCATCGGACCGGCTGAGCGCCACGTTGACGCTGACCGACGGCGGGCTCGGCGACAACGACGGCATAGCCAACCAATCCATCCAGGATCCGGGAGGCTTTGCAGTGCTGGCAGCACCCGCCAGCACTGCGGCGATTCCCACCCTGTCTGAATGGGGCATCATCGCGCTGTCGTCCCTTCTGGCCATGTTCGGCATCGCAAGAATGCGCCGCCGCCAGGGCTGAAAACAAAAGCCACCTTCGGGTGGCTTTTTTCATTTCACCGGCCGCGAAGCAAACAACCGGGCTTACCGCTCTCTGCCGTCCCTCAATGCATTTCCTTGATAGCTCCATGGCAAGAACCCAGAACCCGGCTCCAACACAAAAAATCGTCACCGTCAGCTGACTCAATGCCTACCATGGGTCAATACTGGAAATCCTCAATTCAATCCCATTGAGATGATCGCAGTGTGAATGCGATCTCAATATCAATTGAAATGCCCTACCCGACACAATAAAACAAAACAATTCCTTGCAAAATAAAATCCGCCTTCATACACTCCAGTCTCCAACTTTCATGGAGGAGAACGCAATGACTGGAATTCGTCGTGATGTCAATCAAGGTGGAACTGTCTGGAATGAAACGCTGATCTGGTATTCCAAAGCCGTGGGGCACCTTTACTCTCTTCCCATTACGGACAGGACCAGCTGGAGATATCTTGCCGCCATTCATGGCATCAACAAGAGCGGCTGGATCAGTGCCGGCGTGCTTTCGGCCAAGGACCCCTTGCCACCCACCTCCGAAACCGAGGAGATGTGGGACCAATGCCAGCATGGCACCTGGTACTTTCTTCCCTGGCATCGCGGCTATCTCGCCGCATTCGAAGCCATTGTGGCGAAGACCGTCAAGGAGCTTGGCGGCCCTGCGGACTGGGCGCTTCCCTATTGGAACTACCTGAATTCCAGCAATCAGGCCGCACGCAACATACCCCAGGCTTTCCTGGAAGAGAAATTGCCGGATGGTTCTCCCAATTTCCTGGCCAAGGCCAGGCGCAATGGGTCAAAGCGCCTGGGACCAACGCCTGACATTCCCCGTGATATCACGCTGGGTTGCCAGGACTACCACCGCTTCACCAGCGCTCCCGGCACCTTGGAATACGGCGGTGGCATCACCGCCTTTTCCCATGACGGCAGCGACACTGGCGCCATTGAGTCCAATCCGCACAATCTGGTTCACATCATGGTCGGCGGACTGCAGGAGCCCTATGGATTCATGTCAGACCCCGACTATGCCGCCCTGGACCCGATTTTCTGGGTGCACCATTGCAATGTGGACCGGCTTTGGGCAGCCTGGCTGACCCAGCCCGGCAACATCCAGGACAACAGCGCCGCCTGGAGCAACGGCCCTGCCGGCCGCGGCTTCGTCATGCCGGACACCGAAGGAAAGCTGGCCTCCTATGATCCGGGTGAAACCCTGCCGGGCGGTGCGCTGGCCCCTGACTATGACAATCTGACCAGCGGCACGGGCGCCACCACGCTCACGGCCAGCACGGCAGGCCTCACACCGCAGGAGATCGACATGCCCGCAGAATTCTCGACGGTCCCGCCGCCCGCGCCGCGTGTACTGGGCTCCAATGCGGAGCGGGTCATCGTGGGCCGCACGCCGCGGCTGACCACCGTATCGATCGCGGACCCCGGTGCCGCAAAGGTCGAGTTGCTACAGGCAGGCGCCGCGCTGCCGCGGCCACAGCGCTACTTTCTTCACCTGGAAGGCATTCGCGGCAATGCGCCCAGCGGCGTGCTGACGGTCTCCATCGGCTCGCCCGGGGCGGCGGCACGGCATGCAGACACCGTCGCCCTGTTCGGATTGGCCAAGGCCTCGGCCAGCGACGGACCGCATGGAGGCAACGGACTGGGCGCCACCATCGACATCACCGATGCCACGCAGGCCATCCTGGACGCAGGCGGCAGTCTGGACCAGTTGAACGTGGCCATCGAACAGCCCGAAGCCGACCCCGGGCGCGAAATCACCGTGGACCGCGTGAGCGTGGTCGCACAGGACGCCACCCGCTAAGGCCCGCGTATGGACGCGCTGCTGAGAGACCTGCGGACCGCTCCCGCGCCAGCACTGATGGCCGTGTCGGGGGCAGGCTTCATCAGCCTGGCCATCAGCCCGCCTGCCACGCCCGGCCTGTCACTGTGCGGCTCGCTGTCCTCGGTCACGCTGGCCGACCTGTCGCCGCTGGTGCTGGACGGGCACACGCTCGGCATCCTCGGTGTGGCATGGCTGGCCATGGTCCTGGCCATGATGCCGCTGCTGGCACTGCGGCAGGTGCGCCACGCCATGCGATCGAGCGTGGCCCGCCGGCGCCTGCTGGCGGCGGGCCTGCTGCTTGCGGGCTATGCGCTGGTGTGGATGGCAGCCGGCCTGGTCATGGTGCCGCTTGCCGCCCTCTTGCACGCAGCCGCGCATCCCGCGCTCATTCTTGCCTGCATTGCCGTGGCGGTCCTGTGGAGTTCATCGCCCGCAGGAACGCGCGCCCACAATGCCTGCCACAGGCTGTACCCCGTGGCCGCCAGCGGCCCCACGGCCAACCGGGACAGCCTGCAGCACGGACTGCGAACCGGCGTGGCATGCGCCACGGCATGCTGGCCGTGGATGCTGGCGCCCTTCGCCTTTCCCGCGGCCTGGCACCTGCCGGCCATGGCTGTTGCAGCGGTTTTACTCTTTGTGGAGCGCACAGGCCCATCGCTGCGGCCCGCCTGGCGCCTGCCCTATGTCCTGCGGCGCCTTCTGCACGGCAAGCCGCGCACGTCGCTGGGCCGGGCGACAAGACACTGAACCTTGTGGAGGGTGAGCCTCACCCCCGCCCGGCCAGCTCCGCCACCCCTCGCACCAGCGCACGCCCAGCGTCCGTCGCCTTGCCGTAATGCGCCAGCAGTGCCTGTACATCGGCGTCGGGCGCATGGGAGCGCAGGGACAGCAGCACGTAGCCGATATCGACGCCGGCAAGGTGCAATTGCTGCAGTGCCGTGGCGTCGGGAACGAGGGCGCCGGACTCGAATTGCTGCAGGACCTGTTTGGCTTGGCCGGCCTTGCGGGCGAGTTCGGCTTCGCTAAGGTTCAGGCGCTGGCGCTCCTGCTGCAGGCGGGCCGCGAGGGTGGGTTCGGGGCGCTCGTGCTGGATGGCGTTCGGGTCAAACAAACGTTGACCTGTCAGCAGGTAGGCGACGTCCACTCCCTGCTCGGCGACAGCCATGAGGTAACCCGCATCAGGCTTTCTGACGCCCTTCTCATAGTTGAGTTGGGACATCTTTGACACTCCCGCGATAGCGCCAAACGCCTCTTGGCTCAGGCCCAGCCTATTTCTTTCCTCCGTCAGGCGCGCAGAGAAATCAAACATTTTTTATATAAACTGTTGACGATCAAATTTTCGTTTGATAGCCTATGGGGCGTTGTCACTACAAGCGCCAAATACTACCTGACCCCTCAGGCGGCTCCTTTGCTGCGCCTGTACGTTGCTCGAAGGAGGTCCATGAAGCATGCCGGCGCAAAACCATCGCGCAAGAAACTCGCCAAGGCGGACCGCGCGCTGTTCCTGCAGGCCGCTGAAGCACTCACGCAGGCCGCGATGACCGACGAGAAGCACCGGCACAGCGGGGAGTCCGACCGCCTGCTGCGCATCGCCAGCGATGTGGCACGCCACGCGGCGCAGCCCGGCTCGACGTGCGATCTGCATAACACGGCGTTTGACGTGGCCGCCTGCATCAATTCGGCGCGGCTGGTGCCCGGCGATGCGGAGTCAGGCCCACGCACCCGCCTGCTGGCAGTAGCGGCCCAGGCGCTGGCTCAGATATCAGAGACGCCGGTGGACGGGATCGTGTTTCCGCGCACCACGCTGTACGAATTGCAAGCGAGGCTGGACACCGGTGCAACGCCATCGCAGTGGCGCGAACTGGCCCGCGAGGCCAACTACGAGGTCCAGCAGTTGGCGCAGGTGCTGATGCAAATGGGCGACTACCAGAACACGGAGACCCATGTCGTGGCGCACGGCATGGCAGCACGCATCTCGCAGTTGTCGGAGATCGTTTACGTGGCGGCCGCCCTGCATGGCGAGCACCGTGATGAATGGGGTTCACAGACCTTTCGTGACGTGCGCGATGTCTTTGAAGGCGGCATGGGCCGCCTGGGATGAGCGGGGCGCGGCTCAGCTCTGGACGACGACGTTCTCCAGCCTCAGCACGGCTTCGCGCACCTCGCCCAGGCGCGTGTCCTGCGCCTGCGAGGCCTGGATGATGGTGTCCATGATGTCGCTGGCATTCACGGCAGCCGCGCGCATCTGCTTCATCATGTCGCCGGATTCATTCACACGCTCGAAGCCCAGCTGCACGCTGGCCGCAGACGCGCCGATGACGGATTTGACCTCCCTGGCCGCCTCGGCGCAGCGCTGGGCCAGGCTGCGCACTTCGCCGGCCACGACACCGAACCCGCGCCCCTGCTCGCCCGCACGCGCGGCTTCGACGGCGGCGTTGAGCGCCAGCAGATTGGTCTGGAAGGCAATGCCATCGATCAGGCCCACCATCTCGCCGATGCGCCGGGAGTTGCTGGAGATGCTGGACATGGCGTCGACCGCGCTGTCCAGGGCCACGTCGCCGCGCTGGGCAATGCGCGTCACGTCCCGCGCCTGGGCATGCGCGTCATGCGCCTGGGCCGCGCTGTCGCGCACCAATTGCTGCAGTTGCTCGAAAGCCGATTGCACCAGGCGCGTGGCCTCGTAGCGCTGCGTGATGTCGGTGGCGTACTTCACCACCTTGAAGGGCTGGCCGGACTGGTTGAGCACGGGGCTGTAGTTGGCCTCGATCCAGACATCGTTGCCCAGGCGCCCTATGCGCCGGAACTGGCCCCGGTAGTGCTTGCCCTGCGGCAGGTGCGCCCAGAAGGCCGCGTACTCGGCCGAGCTGCGCTCCTGCGGGGCCACGAACATGCTGTGGTGCCGGCCGACCAGCTCGTCTTCGGATGCATAGCCCATGGCCTGCAGAAAATTGCGGTTGCAGCGCAGGATGCTGCCGTCCAGACCGAACTCGATCACGGCCTGGGCCCTGCCTACCGCCGCCAGCTGGCTGCTGGCTTCGGCATCGCGCAGCACTTCGGCCGAGATATCCATGGCGTACTTGACGACCCGCAGCACCTGTCCACGGCTGTCGAGCACGGGGCTGTAGTTGGCCTGCAGCCAGACCTCCCGTCCCTGGCGGTCGATGCGCCGGCACCGGCCCACAAAGGCCTGCCCGCGCGCAAGCCGTGCCCAGAAGTCCCGATAGTCCCTGGCCTGCGCATCCGCCGGGTCCAGGAAGATGCGGTGGTGCTGCCCGCGCAGCTCGTCCAGCTCATAGCCCATGAGGTCCAGAAACTGCGCGTTGGCGAAGAGGATGTGGCCCTGGGGATCGAGCTCGAGGACGGCCTGGGTGCTGTACAAGGCCTTCAGTTGGGAGCTTGGGGAATCGGAACGCAGGCCGAGCCTGGACAGGATGGAGCGGATGCCGCGCATGGAAGCCCTTGTTATTCAGCGCTGAATGGGTGATTGGCGCCCGACAATGGGCTGGTCTGGCAACGATTGTATCTGTTTGCTATTTTCTGCACTCTTCGCATTGACGTGCACTTTCTGTCAGAAGATGCCTACAGAAATAAAAAAATTGGCCTTCAATTCACAATTGTTTGCATTTTCTCAAGGCATCCAATTCCCTTTTCCCACCCAAGTCTTTCAAGCAGCAAGAAACACATGTAACTAATTGATATAGAGTTCACAGCATTCCGTCGCCTGGCGGTGTCCTCTGTCTTGTGTGCTTGAAAAATGTCTTGTGGCGTTCGGGTGATCGATTTGACTTCCAGCCTGGGCGGCCGCGCCCTGGCCAAGCTGGGCGTGGCCTACGCCCCCGGTAAGCCGCGGGTTGCCGTGAGGCTGGCGGACTCGGAAAGCGCCCCTGTCATCGACTGGGGCGGACCTCCGGGGAGGGATGAGCCGCTGTGCGAGCCCTCGGCGCCGGGCGCCCTGGTACTACTGATCGGACCCGGCGCCGTGCATCAGGCCAGGGAATTGTTTCAGAGAGCATTGAATGAGGCCGTGCGTTGCGTACGCATTTTTATGATGCCAAGCGCCATCATGGAAGAAATAGCGCTCAAGCAAATGCGGATGCCGCACCATGAATCCATTCAGCTTTACCGATTACCCGACAGCAGTTCAGAAACACTTTGGTTTGTTCTGATCGAAGAGCTGCAAAAGCTCTCAGCCCGATTTTCATCCGGTGACAACACCGATTCCAGAAAAAGAGAAGTTTCAATGTCAAGCAATCTGTCCCAATCCATGCAATCCATTATTTCCATCGAAGGCGCCATGGCGGCGGCCCTTGTGGACCATCACAGCGGGATGTGCCTGGCCCAGGCGGGCAGCGGCGTGGATCTGGAGCTTGCTGCGGCAGGCAATACCCAGGTGGTGCGGGCCAAGCTCAAGACCATGGAGTCGCTGGGACTGCGCAAGGGCATTGAAGATATTCTGATCACCCTGGGCGACCAATACCATTTGATCCGCCTCATCCCCAACAGCCCCGGGCTGTTTCTCTACCTGGTGCTGGACAAGGCCCGTGGCAACCTCGCCTTGGCCCGCTACAAGCTGACGGATATCGAGCGGTCGCTGAAGGTGTGATCCTGGGACTGCGGGGTTTGGGCCGAGGCATGGCCGGCCCGGCCATCCGGCTGCCCACTCGGCTACCATCGGTGCCCCCATCCCCATGCAGTTTCCCTGGAAGGCCCTCATGCTGCTGTACGCCGATTCGCAATTCACCTCTCCCTATGCCCTGTCCGTGTTCGTGTCGCTGAAGGTCAAGGGGATTGACTTCGAGCTGCGCACGCTGGACCTTTCGGTGGGACAGAACACCGGGGCGGACTATGTGGCGGCATCGCTCACGGCACGGGTGCCCACGCTGGTGGACGGCGATTTCAGCCTGTCGGAGTCTTCGGCGATTTGCGAGTACCTGCAGGACCGCTTTGGCGGCGCACCGCTCTACCCCCAGGATGCGCAGGCGCGCGCCCGTGTGCGCCAGGTCCAGGCCTGGCTGCGCAGCGATCTGATGGCCTTGCGCTCGGAGCGCAGCACCGAGGTGGTGTTCTACCGCCCCACGCCCACGCCGCTGTCGGATGCGGGCCAGGCGGCGGCGCGCAAGCTGTTTTCGGTGGCCGGAGCCTTCATCCGCTCGGAGGGCGACCACATCGCCGGCCCGTGGTCGATTGCCGATGTGGACCTGGCGCTGATGCTCAACCGCCTGGTGCTCAACGGCGACGCCGTGCCTGCGCTGCTGGCCGCCTATGCGCGCCGGCAGTGGCAGCACCCCGCCGTCCAGCAGTGGCTGGCCCTGCCGCGCCCGCCGCTGGCAGGCTGAGCCCCCCGGGATATTGGCAAGCCATGGACAGTCTTCTCTACATGGGCGTGCGGATCACGCCAGCATCACTGCCCAGCGATGTCACGCCCGGCGCCTGGCTGCCCCGCGCCACGCTGCTGGAGGTGGCCAGCGGCAAGGCCCTGGGAGCAGTCACCGAAGACCAGGGCTGCGACACGCGGCAGGAGGCCGATGCCCGTGCGCTGCGGCTGGGCAAGCGCCATGTGATGAAGGTACTGCACCAGGGATAAAGCGCCGGGGCGAAGGCCGCAGGCCCGCCCCTGTCAATCCATTTTCACGGCCACCAGCTTCCATCCCATCAGGCCTTCGCGCCTGAAGACGAAGCCGCCCGGCTCGCCGCGCGGGTGCACGAAGACCTTGGACCAGCCCTGGTACTCCACGGAGTAGTCCTTGCGCGGCGGCCCGCCCTGGGTGTCCACGCCCACGCCTGCGGCGGCCACGTCCGCGGGTTTGCCGGGCTTGCCTTTTTCCAGCATGAGCATGACGCCGTCGGGCGAGACCAGCGCCTCGGTGAACTGGCTGACCAGGCCCTGGGCCAGTTGCTGGCCAAAGCCGGCCAGGGGGTTGGAGGCGCTGTCGCCCGAGCCGCCCATCTGGGATTGCAGCCTGGCCATCATCTGGCCCTTGATGCTTTCGCGCAGCGCAGGGAAGTCCACGTAGCCGGACAGGGCCTGGGCGTCGCGGCGCTCCACGGCCTTGCCGATCTGGTGCAGGGCGATATAGGGCGATGCATAGAGCAGTCCGGCCGCAGCCACGCAGAGGGCGGCCAGCGCACCGGCCAGTGTTTTGGGTTTCATAGATCTCTTTCGTGAAAGCGTGCCAGCGGCCACGCGCAAACGCGGATTCTAGGCGGGCCCGTCCGGCGCGCGGCGCCGGCCAGGGACGGTCAAGAGAACAGGCCGTCTCTTCCTGCCGCAGCAATGGGCAGAGAACCCCTATCAGGCCAGGGCGAATACCTGAAAAGCTGGTATTGCCTGCCCCATCCGATTCATACTATAGTTTGTAACAAATAGTTTACAAACCAATACAACATGGATCGCCATTGGCCACGCAGGCCATCGGCAAGCCAGCATCGCCGTTTCCGGATGTCTGTGAGCCTTTGTGCAGACCGGGCATTTACCGTGAATGAAATCTCATTTTCACGACCGAGTTCTTTTTGCGAGAGATGTGAGCCATCACGGGGCGGCCTGACAACGCGAGTACCCACCAACCATCCGCAATGCATGCAAAGGACGCAGTATGAATAATTTCAAGTTATCGACTCGCCTGACCGCCTTGATTGGTTTTCTCTCACTGCTCATGATCGTGATCGGCGCTTTCGGGCTTTATGGAATCAGCGAGTCCAACCGCCGATTCAAGGTGGTCTATGAAGAGCGCCTGGTCGCACTGGGCGATCTGCTGGAAGTGCAGCGCCTGCTGCTGCGCAACCGCAATGCGGTCTCGGGCGCCATTGCCGTGCACCTGCCCGAATACACGCAGCAAAAGCAGCAGGAGATACAGACCAACATCAACGACGTGAACAAGGCCTGGGCCTCGTTCCGCCAGACCCGGATGACAGAGGAAGAGGCGCAGCTGGCCGACCGCTTCGAGGCCGTGCGCGCGCTGTTCCTGCAGGGCTTTCTGAAGCCGGCCCAGCAGGCACTGCTGTCCGGTGACCTGGAGCTGGCCCGGCAGCTGCTGATCGACAAGGACGAGGCGCTGTACGCGCCGCTGCGTGATGTGATCGTGCAGCTGACCGCGCTGCAGACCCGCGTCGCCAAGGAGGAATACGAGGCCGCGCAATCGCTGTACCAGGTGATTTTTGCGGTGGCCGTGGGCTCCATCATCGGGGGCGTGCTGCTGGGAGTGCTGCTGGGCTGGTCCATCATCCGCAACATGGCGCGGTCGCTGCGACAGGCCATCCATACGGCCGATGCCGTGGCGGCAGGCGATTTGACGCGGCACATCGATGTGCGCGGCAAGGACGAGGTGTCCATGCTGCTGCGCGCGCTGCAGACCATGCAGGAGGGGCTGCGCGGCGTGGTGCGCCAGGTGCACCAGGGATCGGTCAGCGTGGCGGCGGCCAGCGGGCAGATCGCGCAGGCCAACCAGGACCTGTCCTCGCGCACCGAAAGCCAGGCCAGCGCGCTGCAGCAGACGGCAGCCTCCATGGAGCAGCTCAGCTCCACCGTGCGCCAGAACGCCGACAACGCGCAGATGGCCAACCAGCTGGCCCTGGGCGCCTCCACCGTGGCCGAGCAGGGCGGCGAAGTCGTGCGGCAGGTGGTCGATACCATGCGCGGCATCAGCGAATCGAGCCGGCAGATCGCCGACATCATCAACGTGATCGATGGCATTGCCTTCCAGACCAACATCCTGGCGTTGAACGCGGCCGTGGAAGCGGCACGCGCCGGCGAACAGGGCCGAGGCTTTGCCGTGGTGGCCACCGAGGTGCGCGGCCTGGCCAGCCGCAGCGCCGAGGCCGCCAAGCAGATCAAGCAGCTCATCACCGACAGCACCAGCCGCGTGCACAACGGCAGCGCGCTGGCCGACCAGGCCGGCACGACCATGGCCGAGGTGGTGGACGCCATACGCCGCGTGACGGATCTGATGGGCGAGATCAGCGCCGCCAGTTCCGAGCAAAGCTCGGGCGTGGCCCAGATCGGCCAGGCGGTCACGCAGATGGACCAGGCCACCCAGCAGAACTCGGCACTGGTGGAGGAGATGGCCGCCGCGGCCTCCAGCCTGCGCGGCCAGGCCGGCGATCTGGTGCGCACGGTGGGCGCCTTCAAGCTGGAGGCGGCAAGCGGCCATCAGCATGCCGCCGTGGAGCTGCAGCGCAGGCAGCCCATGCTGGCAGCAGGCTGAGACGGAAAGAAACAAGAGCGAAGAGCGCGCGCGAGAAGCCGCCAGACAGGCCAGAGCAAGGCAGCAACAGGCCCTGGCCGCCGGGCCAGTGCCTGCGGCTGGCTCAATGCAGCGCGGTGCCCCTGGCGCCGCGGCTGCGTGCCATCTTGACGCGGTACATGGCCGCATCGGCCTTTTGCAGCGCGTCGTCGGCGTCAATGGAGTCCGGCCGCAGGCAGACCACGCCCACGCTGGCGCCGCCGTAGTCCAGCGTCTTGCCATCGGGCAGCTCGACCTTCATGACCGAGGCCTCCGACAGGCGCTGCTGCAGGTCGCGCGATACGGCGTCGGCCTCGCTGCCGAACAGCGGGCCCACGCCGATGAAGACGAACTCGTCACCGCCGAAGCGCGCCAGCATGTCGGCGCTGCGCAGATGGGAGGACAGGCGCTCTCCCATGGCGCGCAGCAGTGCGTCGCCGGCCTCGTGGCCGTGCTCGTCGTTCACGTTCTTGAAGCGGTCCAGGTCGATGAAGCCCACCACCACGCATTCCTGGCTGCGTGCGCAGCGTGCAATGAGCCGGCCCAGTTCGTCGGTGAGGCAGCGCCGGTTGGGCAGACCGGTCAGCGGGTCCAGCAAGGCCAGTGCCGCCAGCTCCTGGTTGGCCTTGCTCAGGCTGGTGATGAGCTGCTCGCGCTCCACGCGCTCGGCGATGAGGTTGGCGAACAGGCGCAGCAGGCCCTGGGCCTCGGTGCTCAACGCCTGGGAGGTCTTGCTGGCCGCGCACAGCGTGCCGTAGAGCTGGCCGTCGGAAAAGCGTACCGGGGCGCTGGCGTAGGTGCGAATGCCCAGTTCACGCGCGGCCTCGGAGTCGCCCCAGCAGGCACCGACATCGGGCGTGTACATGCGGCCTTCGTCCAGGGCGCGCTTGCACAGCGTGTCGCCCCAGGGGACGACCAGGCCTTCGGGAATCTGCATCTCGCTCGCGTTGCGCGCGTACAGCACGCGCTGCTGGCCCTGTTCTTCGTTGATGGTGGTGAGATAGGTGGACTCCAGATGCGTACTCTCTTCGAGCATTTGCAGCAGGGGCCGCGTCAACTCTTCCAGAGAATGCGCCTGGGTCACGGACTGGGACAGGCGCTGGACAAGGGACTCCATGAAATACCTCTCGAAATGACGACGGAAGCAGACTGCCCGCGCGCCTGATGAGGGAATGGGAAGGCAGGCGGGCCGGCACCAATTTGGGGATTGTGACCCGGCCAGACGCAGGCGGGAAGCATCCCGGCCGCGCTGCAGGCCGACAAGCCTGCGCGCCACGCGCCGCTGTCAGCAGCCCGACACAGGCGGCCATATCACCTGCACGCGCAGGCCGCCCAGCGTGGGCGAGCGGTCGAGCAGCAGGCGTGCTCCATGCCGCTGGGCAATGGTCTGCACGATGGCCAGGCCCAGTCCGCTGCCCTGCGCCTGCTGGCCCGCAGAAGCCGCTGAAGGCCCGCGCACAAAGCGCCGCAGCACCAGTTCGCGCTCGCTTTCGGCAATGCCGGGGCCCGAGTCCTCGACCACCAGCGCGCGGCCCTGGGCATCGCTGCGCCAGCCCACATCGACGCGGCCGCCTTGCGGCACGTACTTGATGGCGTTGTCCAGCAGGTTGCGCACCAGCATCTGCAATGCCTGTGCGTCGCCCGCCACGGCAAAGGACTGCCGCAGATGCGGGGACTCGCTCAGGCCCATGTCCAGGCCGTGCTGCTGGGCCGCCACGGCCTGGTCCGCCAGGGCCTGCTCCACCACCTCGCGCAGGTCCACGTCCGCAGGTGCGGCCGTGGCAGCGCCGTGCGGCCCCTGCATGCCTTGCGGGCCTGGGGCCGTGCCTTGTACCGTGCCTTGGGCTTCCTGCCGCGCCAATGTCAACAATTGTTCGACGAGCCGTGTGGCCCGGTCTATGCCGGCCGAAAGACGCTGCACGGCCTCGTCATGCGCGGCCGCATCGGGCGCGCGCTGCAAGGCCACCAGTTGCAGCTTGAGCGCGGCCAGCGGAGAGCGCAGCTCGTGCGCGGCGTCCGCCACGAAGTGCTGCTGCGCCTCGAAGGCCTGGCCCACGCGCTGCAGCAGCGCGTTGAGCTCGGCCACCAGGGGCCGCACCTCGTCGGGCAGGCCCTCGGCCGGCACGGGGGCCAGGTCCTGCGGGCGGCGCGCGGCCAGCTCGCGGCGCACGCGCTGCACGGGCGCCAGCGAACTGCGCACCACCCACCACACGGCCAGCGCCAGCACGGGCGCCAGCAAGGCGATGGGCAGCAGGCTTTGCCAGGCGGCATCGCGCGCCAGCGTGCGGCGCACGCGCATGTCCTGCGCCACCTGGATCACCTGCGAGCGCGTCTGCAGCGAGAACACGCGGTAGACGGTGCCGCGCGCGGGCACATCGGCAAAGCCCAGCACGGCCATCTGCGGCAATGCCGCACCCAGCGCGGACTCGAAAATGCGCAGGCCCTCGTTGGTCCAGACCTGGACGATGAATTCGTGGTTCTCATCCTCGGGCGGCGTGCCCTGGGGCCTGCCGCGCGCATCCACCGGCAGGCCGGCGCGCAGCGCAAAGGCGGTCTGCTGCATCTGGTAGTCGAACAGGGTGTCGGTCTGCAGCAGCGCGTTGCGGTAGGCCAGCAGGCCCTGCAGCAGCGCCGTGAGCACGATGGCCGCGCCCAGGAACATGAGCAGCCGCGTGCCCAGTGCGCCGGGCAGGCGGCCGCGCAGCCGGGCGATGACAGAGGAAGCCGGCGCCGTCATGGCTTGGGCACCATGTAACCCACGCCGCGCACATTGAGGATCAGCCCCGCGCCCAGCTTCTTGCGCAGGCCGTGGATGTAGACCTCGATGGCGTTGCTGCTGACCTCGTCGCCCCAGCCGTAGAGCTTGTCCTCGATCTGCTGGCGCGACAGCGTGCTGCCCGGGCGCGCCAGCAGCGTCTCCAGCACCGCCCATTCGCGGCCCGAGAGCACCACGTCGCGCCCCTCGACACTGGCCTCGCGCGTGGCGGGATTGAGCCGCACGCCTTCGCGCTCGTACAGCGGATCCATTGCGCCCGACGCCCGGCGCGCCAGCGCACGCAGCCGCGCGAGCAGCTCGTCCAGGTCATAGGGTTTGACCACGTAGTCGTCGGCCCCCGCATCCAGCCCGGCAATGCGGTCGCGCACGGCATCGCGCGCCGTGGCCACCAGCACCGGCGTGCGGTCGCGGCGCCCGCGCAGGCGGCGCAGCACCTGCAAACCGTCCTGCCCCGGCAGGCCCAGGTCCAGCAGCACCATGTCATAGCCATGGCCGCCACCCGGGCCGGGGCACAGGGCCGCATCGGCCTGCAGGCCGTCACGGACCCAGTCCACCGCATGGCCCTCGCCGCGCAGCAGGGTCTGCACGGCCTCGCCGATCATGGCGTCATCTTCGACAAGCAGTAAGCGCATGGCAGAAGAATAGCTCCCTGCAAGGCTGGCTCAGTTCTGAGGCACATGCCGCCCGAAACTGGCGCGCTCAAACGTCAGGGACAGCGAGCAAGGGCCTAAGCCGGCCGCGCCGCCCCGCCGCGAGGCTGTCGTCCCCCTCCTTCGCGAAGCGATTAGAGAGGGGGAAGGCGCGCAGCGACTCAGGGGGTGAGCGGCGGTCACACCGCCGCTTCAATCTTCGGCATGGCCATGCGGGCCTTGGTCAGCGCCATGCCCAGGTTGGCCGTGCGCCGGCAGACGAAGACGGCCACGTAGTCGGGCATGAGCTTGCCGCGCAGGAAGACGTGGATGAGGTTGTCGCTGTTGACGATGAGTTCCTGGAAGTAGTGGTGGCCGTCGTCCTTGAGGCCGCGCGACTTCTTAAACAGGCTCTCGATCATCGAGACGTTGGGGCCGTTGAACAGGTCGGCCGTGGCAGCGGCCACGAGATCGATGACTTCGCGCGGATGCGAGTCCACCGTGCGGATGGCCAGCAGCATGCCGGAGGCGGCATCCACATAGCCGATGGCCAGACATTCGGGCACCGAACCGGCCACCTCGCTCAAAACGTTATCCAGGCTCATTGCAGCTTTCCTTTTTTGTGAATGGATGTGATCGGTCAGCCCATCTTCAGCAGCAGTGCCACTTCGTACGCATACAGCAGGTCCTCCTGGGCCTGGGACTGCACGTACTGGGCATCGATGAGGCGCACGCGGCGCAGCGCCTCGTCGGCGGTGAGGCCCTCGCGCACCAGCCATGCGGCCAGCACCGTGCCCGTGCGGCCCAGGCCGGCCAGGCAGTGCACGGCCAGCACCTCGCCCGCGCGCAGCATGGCCGACATGCGCGCCAGCAGCATCTGGATCTGGGCCACCGACGGTGATTCGTGGTCCCGCACCGGCAGGTGCAGGTTGCGCAGGCCATGGCGCTGCAGCGGCTCCTGCGGCAGGTCGTTTTCGGTCAGCGTGATCAGCACGGTGACGCCGCAGCCGCGCAGGGCCTTCAGGTCGAAGTCCATGGACTGCACCACGCCCGGTTGCGGCGCGCCCGCCAGCCGGCCCGGCACCAGCCAGGCAAAGCCGCTGGGGCCACGGCTGGCCGGCACGGCCTGCGGGTCGGCCACCAGCGGCTGCCAGTCCACCAGCACGGAGGGATTGACGGCGCGCGGCCGGGCTGCGGCAGCGGGTGCCGGTGCGGGCGCTGGTGCTGGTACCGGCGCAGGCACGGGCTCAGGTGCAGGCATGGGCTCGGATGCAGGCTCGGCGGCCACTGCGTCCGACAGGAATTCGGAGATCGCGGCCACGGCCGCTGCAGGCAGCGGAGGAGGCAGGGGCACGCCCTCCTCCAGGTCTTCGGCCCGCGCATCGGGCGAGGCCACGGCACAGCTGCCGGTGCGCAGGAACTGCTGGCCCGCCAGCGACAGCGGCGCACGCTGGAAGGCTTCCATGGATTGCGCCTCGGCAATGCGGCCGCCGGCCAGCAGCAGCATGTCCTGCGCCACGGCCTGTGCGTGCTGCTGGTGGTGCGTGCTCATCAGCACGGCCGTGCGCTGGGCCACCTGGCGCAGCAGCTCCAGCAGCACGAAGGCCTCGTAGCCCTCAAGCTCTGCCGTGGGCTCGTCCACCATCAGCAGGGCCGGCTCGGCCAGCGCCTCGCGCAGGATGGCCACGGCACGCTGCTGCACGGGGGACAGCTGCAGCGCCGGCTGGTCGAACATCAGCGCAAGCTCGGGAAAGCCGAAGGCCTGCACCTGCGCGCGGCACCAGTCGCGCAGCGCATGCGGCACCAGCTTGAGGCGGGGCCGGGCCAGCTCGACGATGGCGTCGAAGGTGCTGGCCATCATCAGCCGGGCCTGCTGCTGCACCAGGCGCGGCGCCTGCATGGCGCCGGTCCATTCCTGGCCCGCGTAGCGCACGCTGCCCCAGCGGCGAAAGCGCGGATTGGCGGCATTGAGATCGGCCAGCGTGCGCAGCAGCGTGGACTTGCCCGAGCCGCTGGGGCCCAGCAGGGCCGTGATGCCGTGGGTGGGCAGCGTGAAGTCCACCTCAGCCAGGATGACGCGCGCGCCGAACGATGCGCCCAAACCCGCCGCCTGCAAGCTGTAGTCCTGCTTCAAAGCATGCCCTTCCTGTTTTGCCATGGGCCCTTGCGGGCGCTTCTTCCTGAAACCAGAACGGTGCACGCCCGCCTGGATGGGCCGGCAGTCTAAGCGTATTCGCTCTATCTCAAATCGTCACAATTTGAAACACCGCTAACGCAAAAGGACGCGAATTCACAGAATACAACCATCACATTGCCGCACGAATGCAGGAATCGCCAGCCACTGGCCGGTTGAATTCCCCATGCAATAAGCCCCGGCACATTCGTGCCGGGGCTGTGCGATCAATTCAGTGTGCAGGTGCTTTTCAGTCCCTTACCTCCTTTCGCTTACCCGAGACGTACGGGAACAAATATCCTGTTGCCATCGCGCCAAATCAGCACGGCCACGGTCTTGCCGGCCTTGGCCATGGCGGCGCGCACGGCCTCGATATCTCCGGCAGGCGAGCCATTGATGGACAGCAGCACATCGCCCTGCGTGATGCCGGCCTCGGCCGCCGGGCCTGCGGCGTCGGCAACGACCAGGCCGTCCTTCACGCCGATCTGCTGCTTTTCCTCGGGCTGCAGCGGGCGCAGGGCCAGGCCCAGCTTGCCCTTGCCGGCGTCGGGCTTGTCCTTGGCCACCTTGGCGGCCTTGTCGCTGGCATCGCCCAGCACGGCGCTGAGCGTGCGGGCCTCGCCGTTGCGCCATATCTCCAGCGTGACCTTCTGGCCCGGCAGCGCCTGGCCCACAAAGGCCGGCAGATCACCCGAGCCCACGATGGGCTGGCCATCGATCTTGCGCACCACGTCGCCGGGCTCCAGTCCCGCCTTGGCGGCAGGGCCGTTCTTATCCACGCTGGACACCAGGGCGCCTTCGGGACGGTCGAGCTTGAAGGAATCGGCAAAGGCCTGGTTCACCTCCTGCACGGCCACGCCCAGCCGCGCATGCTGCACCTTGCCCGTGGCCACGATCTGCTGCTGCACGCGCGTGGCCACCTCGATGGGAATGGCGAAGGACACGCCCTGGTAGCCGCCCGAACGCGAGTAGATCTGGCTGTTGATGCCCACCACCTCGCCGCGCGCATTGAACAGCGGGCCGCCCGAGTTGCCGGGGTTGATGGCCACGTCCGTCTGCAGGAAAGGCACGAAGCTGTCGTCCGGCAGGGTGCGGCCCTTGGCGCTGACCACACCGGCCGTCACGCTGCTCTCGAAGCCGAAGGGCGAGCCGATGGCCAGCACCCAGTCGCCCACGCGCAGATCGGCCGTCTTGCCCAGCGACACCGTGGGCAGGTTCTTCGCCTCGATGCGCAGCACGGCCACGTCGGTCTTGGGATCGGCGCCCAGCACCTTGGCGCTGAACTCGCGCCGGTCGGTCAGCTTGACGGTCACTTCCTTGGCGCCGCGCACCACGTGGGCGTTGGTCAGGATCAGGCCGTCGCTGGAGACGATGAAGCCCGAGCCTTCGCCGCGCGTGGGCACGTCGCGCTGGGGCTGGCCCTGGCCCATGCCCGGCATGCCGGGCACGCCGAAGCGGCGGAAGAATTCAAAGAACGGATCGTTGGGGTCCATGCCCGGCACGCCCTGCTGCCCCTGGCGCGCTGCGGCCTCGTCGCCGTCCTCGCCCATGGCACGCGAGCTGCCGACCACGCTGATGTTGACCACGGCCGCGCCATTGCGCGCCGTGATGTCGGCAAAGTTGGGCGCCGCCACGGCGCCGGCGGGAGAAGCAGGAGAAGCGGCAGAAGCAGGCTGTGCCGCAGGCGCAAACAGCGACGTGGCGGCACGCGCATCGCCATGCACCACACCAACCAGACCGGCGCCCGTGGCGCCCAGGGCGCCGATGGCACCTGCGGCCACCAGGGCCAGCACCAGACGACGGGGAGTCGACAGAATCTTGTTCATGGCAGACCTTTCCTCAAAAGCAGCGTTCCTTGCTGCGTTGGGGAGAAGTCTGAAGGGGCAGACTTAGGCGAGGCTTAGAAGCCTCGCCGTGCATCTCAGATCAGCGCCAGCACCTTCTCCGGCGGGCGGCACAGCGCCGCGCCCTTGGGCGTGACGACGATGGGGCGGTTGAGCAGCACCGGGTGCTCGGCCACGGCGGCGATCAACTGCGCATCGCTGGCCAATGCATCGCCCAGGCCCAGCTCGGCGAAGACGGCTTCCTTGCTGCGCAGCAGCTCGCGCACGGGCATGCCCAGCTGCCGGACCAGGGCCTGCAGTTGCTCAGCGTCCAGGGGCTGGGCGATGTAGTCGACGATGGTCGGCTCTATGCCGTTGTCGCGCAGCAGGGCCAGCGCGCCGCGCGAGTTGCTGCAGCGGTTGTTGTGGTAGATGGTGATGTCGGTGCGGGGGGCGGTGGTGTTCATGGGCCGCAGTGTAGGCCCATGAAAATGCGCCTCAGGCCACGGCTTCCTCGGGATGGGCATCGACCTCGCGGCCGGGCAGCAGCAGGTTCAGCCCCACCGCGACCAGGGCGCCGACGGTAATGCCCGAACCGAAGACTTCGCGCACGAAGGTAGGCATGCGGGCCAGCAGGTCCGGGCGCACCGTGACCGCCAGGCCGCAGCTCAGCGAGACCGCGATGATCAGGCTGGCGCGCCGCGAGTGCTCGGCGCCGCTGAGCATGCGGATGCCGGCAGAAATGATCATGGCAAACATCATCAGCCCCGCGCCGCCGAGCACGGGCTGCGGAATCGTCACCACCAGTGCGCCCAGCACAGGAAAGAGGCCGGCCAGCAGCAGCATGACGCCCGTCAGCATGACCACATGGCGGCTGGCCACGCCGGTCAGCGAGACCACGCCCACGTTCTGGGCGAAGGTGGACAGCGGAGGGCTGGACATCACGGCCGCGAAGGCCGAGCCCACGCCGTCGCACAGCATGCCGCTGGACAGGCGCTTGCCGTCGATGCGCGTCTGCGTGGCCGCGCCCAGGGCCATGAAGGTGCCCGTGGTCTCGACGATGGTCACCAGAAAAGCGATGGACATGGCGACGATGCCGGCCACCGGGAACGTCATGCCGAAGGTCAGCGGCTGCGGGATGGCGAAGACCGCGGCCTCGCTCACCTGGGTGAAGTCGATCAGGCCCAGCGCCAGGCACAGCACATAGCCGCAGGCGATGCCCAGCACCACGGCCGAGGCAGAGACGATGCCCCTGCCCCACTGCACGAAGCCGATCACCAGCACCAGCACGAAGCCGGCGATGGCCAGGTGGCCGATCGCGCCGTAGTCGCTGCGGCCCATGCCGCCCGCAGCCCAGTCCACGGCGACGGGGGTCAGCGACAGGCCGATCATGGTCACGACCACGCTGGTCACGGTGTGCGGGAAGAAGCGGCGGATCACGGGCATGAAGTAGCTGCCCACGATCATCACCAGCGACCCTACCAGCGAGGAGCCCAGGATGCCGGCCACGCCATGCTCCAGCCCCACGCTGATGCCCGCGCCCACGAAGGCGAAGCTGGTGCCCATGACGCAGGGCAGCCGTATGCCCAAGGGCCCCACCCCCCTGCACTGGACGATGGTGACCACGCCCGAGCCCAGCAGCGCTGCATTCACCAGCGCCACGATCTGGTCGGCCGGCAGCTTGAGCGCCCCGCCGAAGACCAGGGGCACGGCGATGATGCCGCCCAGCGCCGCCAGCAGGTGCTGCAGCGACAGAAGCACCGTGGTGATGAGCATTGGCGGACGGTCTTCCACCTTGTAAAGCAGTTGTTCCATTGTCTTGTCTCCTTGTGTCCTGGCCGTTGGCCTCTTCAGAGGCGCTTGTATGTATGTCGGGGCAGTGGTGCCGGAAAAGGGTGGGGTCCTGAAAGTGCTGTCCGGGTCTTCGAGCCTCCTGGAGATGCTTCGGGGGAATGGCGCAGCGCGGCAGGTCGGCACCCGCGATGGCCTGGGTGCCGGCCTGCCGCGCTGCAGGGAGAAATTAGCGGCCTGCTGCGCGCTCGAACAGCGTGCGGGCCAGCTCGCGGTGGCGGGTCAGCACGCGCGGCAGGTCGGCGGTGAGCAGCAGCCCGTCGCGGACCACGACACGGCCGTTGATGACGCTGGTGGACACGTCGGTGGGCGTGCAGAACACCAGCGCGGCCACGGGGTCATGGCCTGCGCCCGCGTAGCCCACGCCCGCCATGTCGAAGGCCACGAAGTCGGCCGACATGCCCGGCGCCAGCGCGCCGATGTCGTCGCGCCCCAGCACGCGCGCGCCGCCCAGCGTGGCGATCTCCAGCGCCTCGCGCGCGCCCATGGCGGCAGGGCCGTGGCCCACGCGCTGCAGCAGCAGGGCCTGGCGCGCCTCGCCCAGCATGTGGGCGCCGTCGTTGGAGGCGCTGCCGTCCACGCCCAGGCCCACGGGCACGCCCGCATCGCGCATGGTGCGCACGGGTGCGATGCCCGAGGCCAGGCGCATGTTGGAGCACGGGCAATGCGCCACGCCCGTGCCCGTGCGCGCGAACAGCGCAATGCCCTCGGCATCGAGCTTGACGCAGTGGGCATGCCAGACATCGGGGCCGACCCAGCCCAGGCTTTCGGCGTACTGCGCGGGGGTGAGGCCGAATTTCTCGCGCGAGAAGGCGACGTCGTTGTCGTTCTCGGCCAGGTGGGTGTGCAGCGACACGCCGTGCGCACGCGCCAGCACGGCGGACTCGCGCATCAGCTCGCGCGTCACCGAGAACGGCGAGCATGGCGCCAGCACCACGCGCAGCATGGAGTGGCGTGCGCTGTCGTGGTACTGCTGGATCAGGCGCAGGCTGTCGCGCAGGATGGCTTCCTCTTCCTCCACCACCGCGTCGGGCGGCAGGCCGCCCTTGCTGCGGCCCAGGCTCATGGAGCCGCGCGCCGCATGAAAGCGCATGCCCATCTGCTGCGCCGCGGCGATGGAGTCGTCCAGCCGAGCGCCATTCGGATACAGGTACAGGTGGTCGCTGGTGGTGGTGCAGCCCGACAGCATCAGCTCGGCCATGGCGGTCTGGGTGGAGACGTGGATCATCTCCGGCGTGAGGTGCGACCACAGCATGTACAGGTTGGTGAGCCACGAGAACAGCTCCGCATCCTGCGCGGCAGGCACGGCGCGCGTGAGGCTCTGGTACATGTGGTGGTGCGTGTTGACCAGGCCCGGCATCACCACGCGGCCGCGCATGTCCAGCACCTGAGCCGTGCCGTCGTCCACCATGCGGCGGTACTGCGGCGGCAGATCGGCCGTGGCGCCCACCCATTGCACGGCCGGGCCGTCGGCCACCAGGGCGCCGTCGCGGATCTCGCGGCGCTGCGCATCCATGGTGACGAGTACATCGGCGTTCAGTGCGATCAAGGTCATGGCGTTCTCTTCTTCGAAATGGAAAAGCCGCCAGTCTAGGAAGGACACGCCATTGCCGATAGCGCTGAATTCCGCCCGATGTGTCCACAAAAAGTGGACAAGTGCCTAAGACTCACCGCCCCCCGGCAAACAGCCTTGCCAGCGCCTGGCCGATGGACTGGGCCATCAGCTCGCCCGCCGCGCTCAACTGCCCCCTGGCCCGGCCGGTCAGCACCAGCGTCTGCCGCCGCAGATGCGCATCGCGCAAAGGCACGAAGACCAGGGCATTGCGGCTGCGCTCCTCCATCACGTCCAGCGGGTTGAGCAGGGCAATGCCCTCGCCCAGCATGACCAGGCGCTGGATCAGCGCCATGGAGGTGGATTCGGCCACGGGCGTGACCTCGATGGCGTTGCGCGCAAAGGCTTCGTCCAGCAGGCTGCGGATGGACAGCGGCGGCGCGGGCAGGATGAGCGGATGGCCTATGCACTCGCTGAGCAGCACGGACGATTGGCGTGCCAGCGCATGCCGGGGCGGCACGATGGCGCCGATCTGCCATTCGCTGGTGGCCAGCGCGCGCAGCGCGGGGCGTTCGGACAGGTCGTAGGCCAGGCCAAGGTCGGCGTCGCCGCCTTCCACGGCGGCCGCGATGTCGCTCAGGGGCAGGTCGATGATGCGCACCACGATGCCCGGGTGGCGCTGGCGGAATTCATGCACCAGCGAGGGCAGCAGCGAGCCGGCCAGCCCCGTGGTCGCGGCCACGGTGATCTCGCCGCTGCGCGCGCCCTGCAGTTCGGCAATGCGCTCGCGCAGCGCCGCATGCTCGCGCAGCGTGGCGCGCACATGGGCCAGCACCATCTCGCCCGTCGGGGTGAGGCGCAGGCGCTTGTGGATGCGCTCGAACAGGGGCGTGCCCAGCTCGGCCTCCAGGTCGAGGATCTGGCGGTTGACGGCCGTGGGGGCCACGTGCAGATGTTCGGCCGCCTTGCGGATGGAACCGCGGCGGACCACTTCGTCGAGATAGCGCAGGACTCTGGCATGCATGGCGCGAGCGTAGCCGGGTTTGCCGGGCCGCGCTTGGCAGTGCCCGACGGCGCAGGCTCAGCGGGCCGTGCCCGGGCGCTCGGCGCGCAGCGTGCAGCTGAGCATGATCACGGGGATCAGGCCCACCAGCACCAGGGCCAGCGACGGCAGGGCGGCCTCGCCCAGGCGTTCGTCGCGCGCGAGCTGGTAGGCCACGACGGCCAGGGTGTCGCTGTTGAAGGGGCGCAGCACCATGGTGGCGGGCAGCTCCTTCATCACATCGACGAAGACCAGCAGCGCCGCCGCTGCCGTGGAGCGCCTGAGCAGCGGCCAGTGCACGCGCGACAGCACGCCCCAGGCGCCCGTGCCCAGCATGCGGGCCGAGTCGTCCAGGCTGGGCGCGATGCGCGCATAGCCGCTTTGCATGGACTGCAGGGCCACGGCGCAAAAGCGCACCAGGTAGGCCCAGACAATGCCCACGGCGGTGGCCGTGACCAGGCCGGCAAAGCCCCATTCGGGCCGCACCTGCTGCACCCAGCCCACGGGCAGCAGCAGGCCGACGACGACCACGGCGCCCGGCACCGCATAGCCCAGGCTGGCCAGTTGCACCACGCCGCGCGTGACGGCCGACTCCTTGTGGCGGCGCACGGCAAACGCCAGGGCCACGGCGATGATGACGGCCAGCACCGAGGTGATGGCGCCCAGGCGCACGCTGTTGAGCGCCCAGTCGAGGAAGCGGTCCCAGGGCAGCACCGACCAGTCGGCCGCCAGCGGGCGCAGCATGAAGAACACGGGCGCCACAAAGCCCATGAGCACGGGCAGCAGGCACACCAGCCAGGCCAGCGCGCAGCGCCAGCCGCGCAGGCGCAGCGGCTGCGCCTCGGCCGAGCCGGCACGGCCCGCGCCGCCGGTGACGAAGCGCATGCGCCGCTGCGCGCGCAGCTCCAGCTGCAGCAGCAGCACCACCAGCACCAGCAGGAAGGTGGCCAGCTGCGCAGCGGCAATGCGGTTGTCCATGGACAGCCAGGCCTTGTAGATGCCCGTGGTGAAGGTCTGTATGCCGAAATAGCTGACCACGCCGAAGTCGGCCAGCGTCTCCATCACCACCAGGGCCACGCCAGCGGCCACGGCCGGGCGCGCCAGCGGCAGCGCCACCGACCAGATGCGCCGCGACAGCGGCGCACCCATCAGGCGCGCGGCCTCCATCAGGTGCGCGGCGCGTTCGCCCAGCGCGGTGCGCGCCAGCAGGTAGACATACGGGTAGAGCGAGAAGATGAAGACCCAGACCGCGCCGCCGAGGCTGCGCACCTCGGGCAGGAGCCGGCCTTCCAGGCCATAGGTGTCGCGCAGCCAGGTCTGCAGCGGGCCGCTGAACTGCAGGAAGTCGGTATAGGCATAGGCCGTGACATAGGCCGGCATGGCCAGCGGCAGCAGCAGCAGCCATTCCAGTTGGCGCCGGCCGCGGAAGTCGAACAGCGTCACGGCCGCCGCCGTGCCCGTGCCCACGATGGCCGCGCCCAGCGCCACCAGCAGGCCCAGCCAGACCGTGGTCCACAGATAGCCGGGCAGCACGGTGGCGGCCATCTCGCGCAGGATGGAGCCGGCCAGGGCATCGCCCTGCCCCAGAGGCAGCCAGGAGCCGAGCACGGCCAGCACGGGCAGCATCAGCACCAGGGCCAGCAGGAGCAGGGGAAGGGAGCGGAGTACGGACGACAGACGGCGCAAAGCGGAGGTCTCGGCTAGAGGATGAGGGGGAGGATCTGGCTGCCGGGCTATGGAACGGGCCGGGATCCGCGGCAGCCACCGGCCTGTGGGCCGAGGTGCCGCCGAGACCGGACGTGCCTGCGGGCTGCTGGAGTCGGCGGGCTCCGGGCATGCCCCTGGCCCGCCAATGCAAATGCGAATTCTATTCATTTGCGCGGTTCTACAATCGCCGCATGTTTTTGACCGTCTCCCAACTCGAGGTGCGCTACCCGGGCCGCGACAGGCCTGCCGTGCAGGGCGTCACGCTGAATCTGGCCGCTGGCGACATCGGCGTGCTCATCGGCCCCTCGGGCTGCGGCAAGACCACGCTGCTGCGTGCCGTGGCGGGCCTGGAGCCCGTGAGCGGCGGCGAGATCCGCATCGACGGCCAGCTCGTGGGCAGCGCGGATTTCTCGCTCCCTCCCGAGCAGCGGCGCATAGGCATGGTGTTCCAGGACTATGCGCTGTTCCCCCATCTGAACGTGGGCCGCAACGTGGCCTTCGGCATCCACCATCTGCCCAAGGCGCGCCAGGCCGAGCGCGTGGCCGAGGTGCTGGAGCTGGTGGGCCTGGCCGGCAGTGCAGGAAGGTTTCCGCACGAGCTGTCAGGCGGCCAGCAACAGCGCGTGGCGCTGGCCCGCGCGCTGGCGCCCAGCCCGCAGCTGATGCTGCTGGACGAGCCGTTTTCCAACCTCGACGTGGACCTGCGCGAGCGCCTGGCGCATGAGGTGCGCGGCATCCTCAAGGCCGCAGGCGCCACGGCCCTGTTCGTCACGCACGACCAGCTGGAGGCATTTGCCATCGGCGACATGATCGGCGTGGTCCACCAGGGGCAGCTGCAGCAGTGGGACGACGCCTATTCGCTGTACCACCGGCCAGCCACGCGCTTCGTGGCGGACTTCATCGGCCACGGCGTCTTCGTGCCGGCCACGCTGGCGCCCAGCGGTGCCGGCGGCGTGGTGGCGCGCACGGCGCTGGGCGATCTGGTCGATCCGGCCACCTGCCCGCTGCCTGCGCAGTTTGCGGACGGCGAGTGCGATGTGCTGCTGCGCGCCGACGATGTGGTGCACGACGATGCCTCGCCCGTGCAGGCGCGCATCCTGCGCAAGGCGTTTCGCGGCTCGGAGTTCCTCTACACGCTGGAGCTGGCCAGCGGCCACAGCGTGCTGGCCCATGTGCCCAGCCACCACGACCATGCGGTGGGCGAGTGGGTGGGCATACGGCTGGACATGAATCACGTGGTCGCCTTCCCGCGCGAGAGACAGGGCACTGCGCAGACCGCAGCGGCCTGAGCAGGCGGCCGCCGCCGCGCCGTCCAGGCCTTTGTCATCCGACGGTCATGGGTGAAACCCAGAATCTGCCACATCTTGTGACAATTCAAGGCCACCCATGTTTGCTCTGGACCCCTCCTCCACGCAGCACGCTGCATCTGCTCCGACACCGGTTCCGGCGCTTGCCCCTGCGCCCGCCGCGCCACGCCTGCTGGCCCGCGCAGGCCAGCTCAGCCAGCCCACGGCGCCGATTCCCCCCGACACCAGCAACGAGGACGTGCACCGGCTGTTCAGCGAGCAGCCCCTGCTCGAAACCCTGGCCGTGGTGGCCGACGACCGGCCGCTGGGCCTGATCAACCGCCAGCGCTTCATGGAGCAGTACGCGCGGCCCTTTGCGCGCGACGTGTTCGGCCGCCGCAGCTGCCTGGTATTCACCGACACCGCGCCCATGGTGGTGGCGGCCGGCCTGCCCATCGACCAGCTGGTGCAGCAGGCGCTGGCCAGCGGCAGCCGCGTGCTCAAGGACGGCTTCATCACCGTCGAGGAAGGCCGCTATGCAGGCATAGGCACGGGCCACGCGCTGATGGCCGCCATGTCCGACATCGAGGCCGACAAGACGCGCCAGCTCATGGCCAGCATCGACTACGCCAGCCTGATCCAGCGCTCGCACCTGGTCGAGTCCGACCGCGTGCTGGCCAGCCAGCTGGCCGACCACGGCCTGCTGTGGGAGCCGCGCGACGTGGTGGGCGGCGATGCGTATTTCTTCCGTGCCACACCGCAGGGCCTGCTGGGCTGCATGTTCGACTGCACGGGCCACGGCGTGCCGGGCGCCTTCATGACGCTGATTGCGCTGTCCTTCCTCGAACAGGCCGTGGCGCCTGCAGGTCTCGGCACTGGCACTGGCACTGGCACTGGCACCGGCACCAGCACCGGCGCCGCCATCGACCCCGGCGCCCTGCTGGGCCAGATGAACCGCTACATCAAGCGCGTGCTGCAGCAGCGCACCCGCGACGCCCAGCCGGCCTGGGGCGCACCAGCGGCCCCCGCCGACGGCCTGCCGGCGGAGAAGACCTCCAGCGACGGCCTGGACGCCGCGCTGTTCCTGCAGTCGCCCTGCGGCACGCAACTGCGCTTTGCATCGGCCCGGCTGGACCTGCTGGTGGCGCCGCCCGGCGTGCAGGAGGCGGCCCAGGTCCAGATCCATGCCGGCGACAAGCTGGGCATAGGCTATGCGACCACGCCCGACGACGCGGCCTGGAGCACGCAGGTGCTGGAGGTCGCGCCCGGCTCGCTGCTGATGGTGGCCACCGATGGCGTCATCGACCAATTGGGCGGCCCGCGCCAGATCGCCCATGGCAGAAAGCGCCTGGCGCGCTTCCTGCACGAGCAGCAGGACCGCCCCGCCGCCCAGGCCTGCGCCGAGTTCCGGCAGGCCTTCGCCCAGTGGCAGGGCACGCAGCGCCGGCGCGACGATGTGTCTCTGCTGGTCTGGCGCAACCAGGCCCTGCAGCCCGCCACCTGCGTGCAAGGCCAGCCATGAGCCCGGCCGAATTCGCTCAGCTGCGCGCCCAGGCCGAGCACAACGGCCTGCTGCTGTACTACGCGGGCACCTTCAACCCCAATGTGATCCAGGCGGCGGCCGACACGCTCAAGAGCCGCCTGGCCAACGAGGACGGATCGAGCAGCGCCAAGCGCAAGCTGTTTTCCACCTTCATCGAGATGGCGCAGAACGTGCTGCACTACGCAGCGCCCCTGCCTGCGGCCGACACCGGCCCCCGCCAGGCGCTCAGCGCGCCCGTGCCACAGGGCGCCATCGGCGTGGGCCGCATCGATGCGCTGGCCTGCGCCCAGGAGGCGGGCGCCGAGCCGGCGCCGGCCCGCTTCTGGATCGCCTGCAGCAATGCCGTGCGCAGCGAGCATGTGCCGCGCCTGGCCGCCAAGCTGGATGCCGTGCGCGCCATGAGCCACCCCGAGATCAAGGCCGCCTACAAGGCCCAACTGCACAACACGGACCACGGCACCAGCGACGACATCAGCCGGGGCGCGGGCCTGGGCTGGCTGACCATTGCGCGCGATGCCTCGGCACCGCTGCAGTACCACATCGCCACGGGAGAGGACGCCGCCGAGACCGCGCCCCATGCCGTATTCCACGTCAAGGCGCTGATCTGAACGCCGGGCGTCCTTCAACGAACCGACCTGCCGCCATGCAAGCATTGAAATCCGAACGCACCTCCGTCACGCCCGAAGTGGTCTTCTCGCCGGCCGAGCAGCTTCTGCGCATCGAAGGCGAGTGCTATCCCGAAAACCCCCTGCCCTTCTTCAACCCCATCCTGTCCATGCTGGGCCGGTATTTCGAGGCCAGCCAGCCTCCTCGCTTCGTGGCCGAGATGAAGCTGCAGTACATCAACAGCGCCTCCACCATGGGCCTGCGCTCGCTGTTCGCGCTGCTGGACCAGGCCGGGCAAAAGGGCACGGACATCCGCGTGGTCTGGGCCTTTGACGAGGAGGACGACGCCATCGAGGAACTGGGCGCCGACCTGGTGGAGGACTTCGCCAACCTGGTGCTGGAGCGACAGCCCTACAGCAACTGAGGGCAGGCCTGCTCCGCCCTGGCCTTCAGGCCAGCGGCTTGCCCATGAGCACCGTGGTCAGGCCGCAGTCCCATTCCTCGTCGGGATAGGTGTCCAGCGTGGCATATCCCTGCGCCGTGTAAAAGCCCAGGGCCTGGGTGTTGAAGCTGTCGGTCTCCAGCCGCACCTGGGCGTGGCCGTCGGCGCGCATGGCCTGCTCCGCGTGGGCCAGCAGCGCACGGCCCACGCCGCGCCCCTGCCAGGCCGGCAGCACATGCAGGGCGCCGATGAAGTCATCCACGCGGTCCACGAAGCCGGCCACCACGCCATCGCACTCGGCCACCCAGAACAGGTGGCCGCGCGACTGCACGTACTGCGCGGTGCGGCCCGAGGCGCGGAACCGTGCATCCTTGTCCGCCGTCAGTTGCGGCTTCCAGGTGCTGTCGTAGGTGGCCCAGAGCACGGCGTTCAGGGCGGGAAGGTCATCAGGCCGCGAGGGCCGAAGCGAGAAGGTGTCTGTCATGTCGCTGGCAAGGTTCAGGCCTGGCGCAGCCGGTCCACCTCGGCATGCAGGTCCTGGGCCCAGACGCGGCGGTCGCGGCCATCGGCCGTCTGCGGCTGGCCATAGTGGACGGCGGCGACCAGATCGTCGGCACACAGCGTGCGCCAGATGGAGCCCAGCAGGGTTTCATCGCCCTCGTAGCTGGGCGCGTGGCTGATCTGCCCGGTGGCGCCGTCGATGAAGCGCAGGCCCACGGGCAGCACGGGCGCACCGATCTGCACGGCCGCCTGCAGCAAATTGGCATGGAAGGGCAGCAGCTTGCGGCCGTCGCCCGTCGTACCTTCGGGGAAGATAGCCAGGATCTCGCGGCGCTGCAGGGATTCCTCCATGCTCTGCACCATGCGCCGGGCATCGCGGCGCGAGGTGCGCTCGATGTACAGCGTGCCCGCCGCCGTGGCCAGCGTGCCGATCAGCGGCCAGCCCTTGACGTCGGACTTGGAGATGAAGCGGCAATGCCGCGCCGCATGCAGCACGGGAATGTCGAGCCAGGAAATATGGTTGCTGACCATGAGCATGGGGCCCTGGCTCGGCGGCTCGCCCTGGATCTCCAGGCGCACGCCCGCATGGGCCAGCAACTGCAGGGCCCAGGCCTGCACATGGGCGTGCTGGCGCTCCTCGGGCAGCTGCGGAAAGCGCAGGGCCACGATCCACAGCCCCTTGCACACATGGCCGAACAGGCGCGCTGCGCGCAGCGTGGCGCGCCCTCCCCTGCGCAGACGGCTCATGTTCAGCGGCGTTCGTAAGCGATATGGCCGTCGACCAGCGTGCAGCGCACGCGGGCCGGCAGTTCGTAGCCGCCGAAGGGCGTGCTCTTGCCCTGGCTGGCCAGCTCCTGGGGCTTCACGGTCCAGGCCGCCTGCGGATCGACGATGCACAGGTCGGCCACGCCGCCCTCGGCCAGCCGGCCCAGCTGCCCCTGCAGCTCGCCCAGAGACGAGCCCAGCACCTGCACGGGCGATGCCGTGATGGCGGCCAGGGCACGGTTCAAAGGCACGCCACCGTCCTGCGACCACTTGACGGCCAGCGACAGCAGCAGCTCAACGCCCGTGGCGCCGGGCTCGGCCTCGGCAAAGGGCAGGACCTTGGCATCCTCATCGACGGGCGTGTGGTCGGAGACCAGGGCGTCGATGGTGCCATCGGCCAGCGCGGCAGACAGCGCATCGCGGTCGCGCTGCTGGCGCAGCGGCGGCGTGACGCGGGCGCTGCTGTCGAAGTAGCCGATATCGGTATCGGTCAGGTGCAGCGAGTTGATGGACACGTCGGCCGTGACCTGCAGGCCTTCGGCCTTGGCACGGCGCACCAGTTCCACGCCTGCGGCGCTGGACAGGCGGCACAGGTGCACGCGCGCCTGGGTGCCGCGCATCAGCTCGAAGATGGTGTGCAGGACAATCGTCTCGGCCGCCACGGGCACGCCGGACAGGCCCATGCGCGTGGCCAGCGGGCCGCTGGCGGCCACGCCCTTGCCCAGGTACAGCTCCTGCGGGCGCAGCCACACGGTGTAGCCGTAGGTGGCCGCATACGCCAGGGCGCGCTGCAGGGTCTGGGTGCTGGTCATGGGCACCTCGGCCTGGCCGAAGCCGATGCAGCCGGACTCGGTCAGCTCGGCCATTTCGGTCAGCACCTCGCCCTTGAGGCCCAGCGTCAGCGCGCCCAGTGGGAACAGGCGCGACTGGTGCAGCTTCTCGGCGCGGAACTTGAGCATCTCCACCAGGCCCTGCTCGTCGAGCACGGGATCGGTGTCGGGCGGGCAGACCAGGCTGGTCACGCCACCGGCCACCGATGCAGCCATCTCGGACTGCAGCATGCCTTCGTGCTCGTGGCCGGGCTCGCGCAGGCGCACGGCCAGATCGACCAGGCCCGGCAGCACCCAGCAGCCGGCGGCATCGATCTCGCGTTCTGCGGCAAATCCCTCGGGCGCCTTGCCGATGGCCAGCACCTTGCCGCCATCGATGGCCACGTCGGCCTGCTGGTCCAGGCCCCGTGCCGGGTCCATCACTCGGCCGTTGCGGATGAGTATCTTCATGGTTTGCTACCCCGTAGACCGCAGGCGGCGCATGGGCTGCGGCCTGCGGCGATCAAAAACATTTGCATTCACAAAAAGCGCCTGGACTCAGTCCAGGACACCGGGCATGGAAAAAGCATGGCCCATCTCAGGGACGCCGAGCAAAGGCCGCCCTGCAGCGAGGGCGTCGCCGGCTGCCCGTACGCCCCCCTCCCGCGTAGCGAGAGAGGGGGAAGCGACGCAGTCGCTCAGGGGGTGCTTCATTTCAAGCCTCGTTGCCGGCGACGATGGACATGACGGCCATGCGGACCGCGATGCCGAAGGACACCTGCGACAGGATCACGGCCTGCGGGCCATCGACCACTTCGGAGTCGATCTCCACGCCGCGGTTGATGGGTCCCGGGTGCATGACGATGGCGTCCGGCTTGGCCAGGCGCAGCTTCTCGGCCGTGAGGCCGAAGCTCTTGAAGTATTCCTGGCTGGACGGCAGCAGGGCGCCGCTCATGCGCTCGTTCTGCAGGCGCAGCATGATGATCACGTCGCAGTCCCGGATGCCCTCTTCCAGCGTGTGGAAGACGCGCACGCCCATCTGCGCCAGGTCCGGCGGCACCAGGGTGCGCGGGCCGACAACGCGCACTTCGGCCGCGCCCAGCGTGGTCAGCGCATGGATGTCGGAGCGCGCCACGCGCGAATGCAGCACATCGCCCACGATGGCCACGCGCAGGTTGGCGAAGTCCTTCTTGTAGTGGCGGATGGTGTACATGTCCAGCAGCCCCTGCGTGGGGTGGGCGTGGCGGCCGTCGCCGGCATTGACCACGTGGACATGGGGCGCCACATGCTGGGCGATGAGGTAGGGCGCACCCGACTCGCTGTGGCGCACGACGAAGATGTCGGCGGCCATGGCCGAGAGGTTGGCGATGGTGTCCAGCAGCGACTCGCCCTTGCTGGCCGAGCTGCGCGCGATGTCCAGGTTGAACACGTCGGCCGACAGGCGCTTGGCCGCGATCTCGAACGTGGTGCGCGTGCGCGTGCTGTTCTCGAAGAACAGGTTGAACACGCTCTTGCCGCGCAGCAGCGGCACCTTCTTGACCTCGCGGTCATTGACGCTGACGAAGTTGGCCGCCGTGTCCAGGATGTGGGTGAGGATGTCCTTGGACAGTCCTTCGGTGGACAGCAGGTGGATCAGTTCGCCGTTCTTGTTGAGCTGGGGATTGCGCTTGTACAGCACGGTCAGGCCTCTTGGATGCGGAATTGGAAGACGCCGGCGTCATCGCGCGCCAGCGACAGCAGGCGGTCGGCCGGCAGCGCGATGCGCGCGGCGGCAAAGTCGGCCTGGAAGGGCAACTCGCGCCCGCCCCGGTCCACCAGCACCGCCAGGCGCACGCAGGCCGGGCGGCCGTAGTCATAGAGTTCGTTGAGCACGGCGCGCACGGTGCGGCCGGTGTAGAGCACGTCGTCCAGCACCAGGATGTCGGCGCCGTTGACGTCAAAGTCGATCTGCGTCTGGGCGCTGGTGGCCATGCCGCGCTGCGCGAAGTCGTCGCGGTGCAGGGCCGAGGACAGCACGCTGGGGTTGCCGGGCAGGTTCAGGTCCTTGTGCAGCCGCTCCACCAGCCAGGCGCCGCCCGAGGTGATGCCGGCCAGGCGGGTTTCAGGCCCCATGAGGCTGCGCACGCCGCGCAGCAGTTCGCGGTACAGGGCCTCGGCGTCCAGCACCAGGCTGCCGGCTCCCGCAATGGATTCACTCATGGAAGACTCCTCAAAAACTGTTCAAGAATGATGCAGGCCGAGGCCGCATCGGCATCCCTTGCGCCACCGGCCAGGGCCTCGGTGGTGCTGTAGCGCTCGTCCACCTCGTAGACAGGCAGGCCGAAGCGGCTCTTGAGCTGGCGGCCGAATTTCTTCGCCCGCGCCGTGTTCTCGTGCGCATTGCCGTCGGGGTGGTAGGGCACGCCGATGACCAGCGCATCGGGCTGCCACTCCTTGATGCGCTCGCCGGCCTGGGCCAGGCGGGCCTCGCCGGCCTCGGCGCGGATGGTGGGCAGCGGGTTGGCCGAGCGCAGCAGGCGCGTGCCCACGGCGCAGCCCGTGCGCTTGGCCCCGAAATCGAAGGCCACGAAACTCTGGAAATGGGAGGGAACGGTGGGCGGCACGGCCGTGCCGGCTGCCGCTGCTGCCTGGGACTCGGGAGCGGGCAGGCTCATGCGCGCCCCGCTTCGGGCGAGATCATCCAGCGCTGCAGGCCCAGCAGGCCCAGGGCGCGGTCATAGCGGTCGTCGACCGGGGTATCGAAGATGACGTTGGCGTCGGCGCCCACCGTGAGCCAGGCGTTTTCGGCCAGCTCCGACTCCAGCTGGCCCTCGCCCCAGGACGCGTAGCCCAGGGTGACCAGCAGGCGCTTGGGGCCTGCGCCGTCGGACAGGGCTTCGAGCACGTCCTTGGAGGTGGTCATCTCCAGGCCGCCGGGGATGGTCATGGTCGAGGCGTAGGCGGACTCGTCGTCGGGCGCGCCTTCGATGACCATGGGGTCGTGCAGCACGAAGCCGCGATCGGTCTGTACGGGCCCGCCGTTGAAAACGCGGTTGCCGCGAAGGTCCTCGCGGCCCAGGGCCAGATCCACCTTTTCCAGCAGGCCTTCCAGCGTAAGCTGCGAGGGCTTGTTGATAATCAGACCGAGCGCACCGCGCTCGCTGTGTTCGCACAGGTAGATCACACTGCGCGAGAACGCTTCGTCTTCCAGGCCAGGCATGGCAATCAGGAAGTGGTGCGTCAGATTGATAGGCGCAGTTTCAGCAGACATAACGACGGATTTTACCGGCGATCCATGCCACCTTCTTACCCTGTGGGCTTGGTCTGGCTGCGGCGCGACCTGCGCCTGTCCGACCATGCCGCCCTCTACCATGCGCTGCGCCAGTGCCGGCAGGTGCATTGCGTGTTCATCTTCGACGACGACATCCTCGCCCCCCTGCCCCGTGCCGACCGGCGCGTGGAGTTCATCTGCCAGAGCCTGGCGGGCCTGGACGATGCGCTGCGCGAGGCCTCGGGCCGCGCCGACACCGGCCTCATCGTGCGCCGCGGCCGGCCCGCTGAGCAGATCCCGGCCCTGGCCCGGCAGCTCGGCGCCCAGGCCGTGTTCTGCAACTGGGACGACGAGCCCGACGCACTGGCCCGCGACGCCCGCGTGCGCCAGGCCCTGGCCGCCGAGGGCGTGGCCCTGCACAGCTTCAAGGACCACATGGTCTTTGCGCGCGACGAGGTGCTGACCCAGGCCGGCGCGCCGTTCTCGGTGTTCACCCCGTACAAGAACGCCTGGCTGCGCCAGATCACGCCCTTCTTCCTGTCCGCCTATCCCAGCGAGCGCGACCTGCCCGAGCGCCTGGCCCCGCGCCCCGAAGGCGAGCGCCGCCCCGTGCCCACCGCAGCCGACCTGGGCTTTGAGGCCGGCACGCTGGACGGCCTGCGCCTGCCCACGGGCTGCGCTGGCGCCGAGGAACTGCTGGCCGACTTCCTGCCGCGCCTGCCGCGCTACAGGCAGGCGCGCGACTTTCCTGCCGTCAAGGGCCCCAGCTACCTGAGCGTGCACCTGCGCTTCGGCACGGTCTCCATCCGCCGCCTGGCAAGGCTGGCCTGGGAGCAGACGCAGAGCCAGCCCCATGATGCCGAGGGCGCCGCCACCTGGCTGTCCGAGCTGGTCTGGCGCGACTTCTATTTCCAGATCCTGGCCCACCATCCGCATGTGGTGCACGCCAGCTTCAAGCCCGACTACGACGCCATCGTGTGGGACACCGGCCCCGAGGCCGATGCGCTGTACGCCGCCTGGTGCGAGGGCCGCACCGGCTATCCGCTGGTCGATGCCGCCATGCGCCAGCTCAACACCACGGGCTACATGCACAACCGGCTGCGTATGGTGGCGGCCAGCTTCCTGGTCAAGGATCTGGGCATAGACTGGCGCCGGGGCGAAGCCTGGTTTGCGCGCCAGCTCAACGACTTCGACCTGGCGGCCAACAACGGCGGCTGGCAGTGGGCGGCCTCCACGGGCTGCGACGCCCAGCCCTGGTTCCGCATCTTCAACCCGATCACGCAAAGCCAGAAGTTCGATGCCGACGCGCGCTTCATCGAGCGCTACGTGCCCGAGCTGGCCCGCCTGCCCGCCGCGCTGCGCCACGCGCCCTGGCAGGCCCGGCCGCTGGAGCTGGCCGAGGCCGGCGTGGTGCTGGGCACGGACTATCCCCATCCCGTGGTGGACCACGCAGCCGCGCGCGAGCGCACGCTGGCCCGCTACGGCGTGGTCAAGCAGGCGGGCTGAAGGAAGCCGGTGCAAAGACACCGGAGCCAAGAAAAAAGGAGCAGCGCTGGCTGCTCCTTTTTTGCGGGGCGAGGGCTGGCCGCCGAGGCTCAGGCCTCTTCGCCCAGCACCTGCGTCTCCGTCTGCAGTGACAGCGGCGCAGGCTGGGTGCTGTTCCCTTGCAGGGAATAGTGCTGGATCAGGCCCAGCAGCTCCTCGTCCGAGTAGGGCTTGCCCAGGTAGTGGTTGGCGCCCAGCTGGCGCGCCATCTCGCGGTGCTTCTGGGCGATGCGCGAGGTGATCATGACCACGGGCAGGTCGCGCAGGGCCTCGTCGGCGCGGATGTTGCGCAGCAGGTCGAAGCCGTCCATGCGCGGCATCTCGATGTCGGACAGCACCAGGGTCGGGCGCTCCTCGGCCAGGCGTTCCATGGCCTGCAGGCCGTCGGCCGCCAGGGCCACGCGGTAGCCTTCGCGCTGCAGCAGGCGCTGGGTGACGCGGCGCACGGTGATGGAGTCGTCCACCACCAGCACCAGCGGCACCGAGACCGGTCCCGCGCTGGCCGGCACGGCTTCGCCGTCGCCCTGGCCGGCGGCACGCTCGGCCTCTTCGGTCCGGGCGCGCACCTCGTCGCCATAGACGTTGGCCAGCGCCACAGGGTTGTAGATCTGGACCACGGCGCCCGAGGCCAGCACCGACATGCCGGTCAGGCCGGGCAGGCGGGCCAGTTGGGGGCCGAGGTTCTTGATCACCACTTCCTGGTTGCCCAGCACTTCGTCCACGTGCAGCGCAATGCGCTGCGACGCGCTGCGCAGGATGACCACGGGCCGGGTGCGGCCCACGGTTTCCTCGCTGCGCAGGGAGGACTGCCACAGCGCGCCCGCCCAGTAGAAAGGCAGGGTCTCGCCGCCATCTTCAAAGCCGTGGCTGGCATAGGCCTGCTGCAGCAGATCCAAGGGCGCACGGCGCACGATTTCCACCAGGCTGGCCGGCACGCCGACCAGCAGCCGGCCCGCGCGCAGCATGACCACCTGGGTGACGGCCGTGGTCAGCGGCAGCACGAGGCGGAAGGCACTGCCCCGGCCCGCTTCGCTGTGGGTCTCGATGCGGCCGCCCAGCGCGTTGACCTCGGAGCGCACCACGTCCATGCCGATGCCCCGGCCGGCCACGCCGGTCACCTCGGTGGCGGTGGTGAAGCCGGGCTCGAAGATCAGGCGGCCGGCGTCCTGCTCCGTCAGCGTCTGGTCCTCGGGCCACAGGCCCTGGGCCACGGCCTTGTCGCGGATGCGCTGCAGGTTCAGGCCGGCGCCATCGTCCTCCACCGAAAGCGCCACGTCGTTGCGCTCCTGGCTCAGGATGATTTCGATGGTGCCCATGGCCGGCTTGCCGGCAGCGGTGCGCTGCTCGGGCGGCTCGATGCCGTGGGCCACGCAGTTGCGCAGCAGGTGCTCGAAGGCCGGCATCATGCGGTCCAGCATGCCCCGGTCCATTTCAATGGTGCCGCCGAGGATGTTCAGCCGCACCTGCTTGCCCATTTCCTTGGAGGTCTGGCGGACCACGGCATACAGGCGCTCGGCCAGGGAGTCGAACTCCACCATGCGCGTGCGCAGCAGGTCGCGCTGCAGCTCGCGCGCCTGGCGGCCCTGGGCGACCAGGTCGTCCTCGGCGCCCGCCATGTCGCGCTGCAGGTTGCGCTGCACGGTGGCCACGTCGTTGACCGACTCGGCCATCATGCGCGTGAGTTCCTGCACCCGCGTGAAGCGGTCGAACTCCAGCGGGTCGAAGCCGGCCGCCGAGTCCTTGGACAGGGCCAGGCGCGACTGCATCTGGCTCTCGGCCTGGACCTCGATGTCGCGCAGCTGCATGCGCAGGCGCTCCAGGTTGCCGGCCAGCTCGTCCAGCGAGCCACGGGCCTGGGCCAGGCGCGCATCGACACGCGAGCGCGCAATCAGCACCTCGCCGGCCTGGCTGATCAGGCGGTCCAGCAACTGGGCGCGCACGCGCACCGTCTGGTGGGCGCCCGCACGCAGCGGCGCGGTGACAGGAGCCGGCTGTGCGTCGGCTGGCGCCGGGGATGCGCCAGCGCCCGAGGCGTCGGAGGCCGTGGCGTCAGAAGACACCGCAGAGGCGGCAGGCTCGGCCTGGTCCGGCCCATCGGCCAGGCCCAGCGGCCCATCCTGCACCTGTTCGCCCGCAACGCGCAGCACGTCGAAGCCGGCCTGCAATGCGTCGAAGTTGCCCAGCAAGGGCTCGATCTGCTCGGCCGTGGGAGATTCGCTGTCGACCCGCTCGACGGCGGATTCCAGCCGGTGGGCCATTTCGCCCAGGCGCATGGCGCCAGCCAGCCGGGCACTGCCCTTGAGGGTGTGCAGGGCGCGCAGCGTTTCGTGGCGCGCCTCGTCCAGGGAAGGCCGGCCATGCCAGCGACGCAGCGCAGCGCCCAGGCGGGGCAGCAGCTCGATGGCCTCTTCCTCGAAGATGGGGAACAGGTCGGGGTCCACTTCGTCCAGGGCGTCGATGTCGTCGTCCAGATCGTTGCCCACGGCCACCGCATGGGCGATGGCCTCATCGATGCGGCGCTGCAGCTCGGCTTCCTGGCGTGCGTCGTTGACCAGGGGGCGCATGGAATAGGCCAGCGGCGCCACGTCCTGTGCCTGGGCCTGCGCATGGGCGCCGGCGTCGAGCACGGCATCCGTGCCAGGCTGCGGCAACGGCTCCGGCAGCAGCGCATCGAGCCGGCTGTCCGGAGCGTCCGCGACTTCGATATCCAGCGCCAGCAGTGCCTGCAGGGCTTCTTCCACGCCCGGCTGGGGTGTCTTGAGGAAGCCGGCCGCGAACTGGTGCAGCAGGCGCTGCACCTCGTCGGAGGCCGCAATGCAGGCGGCGACCTGCTCAGGCGTGCCGCAGCGCTGCGGCTGCAGATGGGCCAGCGCATGCTCCAGCAGGCGCGCCAGGTCCGACAAGGCCTTGAAGCCCACGGTGGCCGAGCTGCCGGCCAGCGAATGCGCGAAGGCGATGGCGTCATCGGGCACGGGCTCGCCGGGCTCGGTCGCCCATTGCTGCAGCGACAGGTCCAGGCGGCGCGACCATTCGTCGGCCTCGTTGAGATAGACGTTGTACAGCGGCGCGCTGATGCGCAGGCCGTCCACGACCTTGAAGCCATCGGCATCGACGCCGGACGGCTCCTGTGCGCCGGACTCCTCAGCCACCGCAGGCGCCTCATCGGCCACGGATTCGGTATGCAGCTCCTGCGGGGTTTCCGCCTCGGAAGCTTCTACGGCTTCGATGGCCTCGGCAGGTGCGGCTGCCGGAGTCAGGTCCAGATCCAGCCCCTCGAAAGGCGCCAGCGGCACGGCGGCGTGCGGAGCCTGCTCTTCGGCTTCAACTTCGGCTTCGGCTTCGACTTCGACTTCGCCTACAGCTTCTGCGCCTGCTTCTGCTTCTGCTTGCAGCTCGGGCAGCGCGTCGGCATGTGCCTCGGGCACGGTCTCTGTGCCGGGCAGCGCGGGCTGGTCGCCCGAGACAACGGCCAGGGCTTCCTGCTCGCTGTCGCGCATGGCCGCCTCGAAGGCGGCGAAGTCCAGCTCCTCCACCGCGTCGGTGGCCAGCGCGGCGGGTGCCTCGGCGGTCTCCGGCTGCGTTGAACCCTGCGACTGTTCGGGCACGGCCGCCGCAGGCTGGGGGTCCAGGTCCAGCAGACCGAAGTCCAGCGCAATGTCCAGGTCACCGGCGGGCCCGGCGGTCTCGGCGGGCACGGCCGGCTCGGGGGCTTCCCGCTGCTCGGCCTGCAGCTGCTGCTCCACTGCGGCGAAGGGCTCCACCGGCGCCTCGACCGCGGCAGGCTCGGCCTGCGTGCGGCGGTCGGCGCGCGGCACCAGGGCCACGTCGGCACGCACGCCTTCCAGGCGCATGGCATCGGCTGCGGCGCGGAAGGGCGTGGCCAGCCAGGCATCGGCCTGCTGGCGCTCGATGGCCGAAGCCCAGGCGCCAAAGGCGCGCAGCGCGTCGCTGGCCAGCTCCTGCATGGGCTGGGGCATGGGCTTTTGCTCGGCCAGCCAGGCATTGAGCATTTGCTCCATGGCCCAGCCGGCTTCGCCGAATTCATCCAGGCCGACCATGCGCGAGCTGCCCTTGAGCGTATGGAAGGCGCGGCGCAGCGTGGTCTGCTCGCTGAGGTTGCCGGGCTCATCGGCCAGGGTGCGCAGCGCCTGCAGGCCGTTGTCCACGACCTCGCGGGCCTCTTCCAGGAAGATGCTCAGGATTTCGTCGTCGGAATCATCTTCCGAGACGGTCAGACCGGCCAGCGGGGGAACGGGTTCAGGCAGGGGTTCGGGCTGAGCCGTGGCGGAAGCGGCAGCAGGGCCGGGCACCGGTTCGGCCGCTTCAGCCACGTCAGCTGCTTGGGCCGCTTCGGCGGGTATCTCGAGCGCCTTGGCGAATTGCGCCAGTTCGGCATCGTCGGCCAGCGCTTGCTGCCCGGCAGCAGTCGCCTGCGGCAGGGGCTCGGGCACAAGGTCCACGGAGGGTGGCGGCGGCGCCGGCACCGACGGTGCTGCCGCAGCGGGTTCGGCAGGCAGGTCCTGCGCAGTCTCGGCGGGCTGGATCTGGGGCACGGGCAGCGGCTGGGCCACGGCAACGGCTTCGCGCTGCGGCGGCACGGCGGCGGTGTCCAGGGCCGGCAGCTGCTCGGGCGCCTTGCCCGCGTCGTCGGCGCGGTGGCCACGGCGGCCCATCAGGATGCGCAGGCCGCCTTCGGCCTCGTCATAGACAAAGAGCTTGCGCGCCATGCTGCGCTGGTAGCTCAGCATGTCGATCAGGAAACCCATGGCGCCCAGGCTGTTGCCCAGCTTGTCGAAGACCTGGGCACGTTCTGACTCGGCGATCTCGCCCAATACCAGCCGCTCCACGGTTTCGCGCATGCGCTGCATGGCCTGGGTGGCCTGGTCCAGGCCCAGCACGGACAGCACGCCGCGCATCTGCGCCATCTGGCCAGACACCGGCGCCAGCACGGTGGCATCGGCGGGGTTGCGGAAATACTGGTCCAGGTGCCGCTCGGCCTCGGCCAGCGTGGCACGCAATTCGCCCACGACCGAGCCCATGGTCTGGTGGTCGCTGGCCTGGCGGTACAGCTCCTCCATCCACGGCTCCAGCGGCCGGGCGGGCGCGCCCTGCAGGGATTCCTCCAGGCGCTGTACCAGGTTGGCGGATTGCTCGGCCAGTTCCTCGTCGCCCATGTCCATGGTGGCAAAGGCCGCCTGCAGATAGAGCACGGAGGTGGCCACTTCCATGGCCAGTTCCGCCGGCGGCGGCTCGCCGATGCGGGCCACGGTTTCGGCCACCTTGATCAGCATGCGCGCCAGGCCATGGCTGGCCGGGTGCAGCTTGACCAGGGATTCGGCCACCTGGGCGAACTGGTCCACCACGATCTTGGTGCGCGCACGGTCGCCGCCTGCCAGGGCGGACCAGGTCTCCGCCGCCGTGGTGATGCGCTTGCGCGCCTGCACCAGCACGGCCGGGTCGTAGCGGCCAAAGCGGGTCTGCTGGTAGTCCACCTGCGGCTGGGCCTGCATGCCGTAGGCCTGGCGCACGGCCTGCAGGGCAGCGCCGGCCTGCTCGGCCGGGCGCGCCTGGGCGCAGAAGAACAGCAGGTCCTGCAGCAGGCGCGCAGGCGGCGTGCGGTCGCCCTTGGCCATGGCAGCGTACTGCAGCAGCACGCGCGAGGCCATGCGTTTCACATAGAGGTCGACAACGATCAGGCCGCGCGACTGCGCGTCGAAGAAGCCAGCGGCCACCTTCCAGAAGCTGCGTGCGGTGACATCCTCGGTCTGGGCCACGGCAAAGCGCAGGCACAGGTCACGCATCTGGGCGGCGGCCTCGCGGTCATCGCTCTTGACCATGCGCAGCACCACGCCGTCGAGCAGGGCCCGGGCATCGGGCCCGTAGGCCAGCGGCTCGGCCTGGCGCGCCCATTCGGGCTCGCGCGCGCGGCGCTCGGCAGGCCACAGGTCGGCCGGATGCACCTTGTCGTTGCCGGCCAGCGCCTGGGTGTCGCGGTATTGGGGAAACAGGGCCACGGCCGAGACGGTCTTGCCGGCCAGCACGGTTTCCAGGTATTCGATCAGGGCAAAGCTGGCGCGCTCCAGCGTGGCGGCGGCCTGGTCGGTGCACAGCTCGGGGCGCTGCACGAAGCGCTGCACGGCGCTTTCCATGCCGCGCAGCACCAGGGCCGGAGAGCCCAGGCCCACCATTTCGAGGGCGCCGCAGGCCTGGTGCAGCTGCTGGCGGGCGATGCGCAGGGCCGAGGTGTCAAGCTCCTCAAGGTCCGAGGCGCGCGCCGCATCGGCATCGCGCACGAAACGCGCCACGGCCTTGCTCGCGCCTTCCAGCGACTTGCGCAGCTCATCGAGCACCCAGGCCAGCGGGCCCAGGTCCTGTTCGGTGTGCGCGGCCTGCGCCGCGCCCGTTTGCGATTCGTCAACCACTGACATGGACAGTTCCCCAAGCCCCTAGGGCCTGTGCATAGCTATGTTGGACCGGGTCAGGCAATCTTGAAACGCGCCACCGACTGGCGCAGTTCCTCGGCCATGTGCGAGAGTTCGCGCACCTGCTGCGCCGTGGTGCGCGTGCCTTCGCCCGTCTGCTCCGTCACCGCGAAAATGTGCTGGATGTTCTCGGCCACGTCGTTGGCCAGGACGGCCTCGCGCGAGGTGGACGAGGAGATCAGCTCGATCAGCTCGGCCAGGTGGCGCGACACGGTATCGATCTCGGTCAGCGCGGTACCTGCGGAGTCGGACAGTCGCGCCCCCTCGACCACACCCTGGGTGGAGCGCTCCATGGCGGCCACGGCATCCTGGGTGTCGGTCTGAATCGCCTTCACCAGCGCCGCGATCTGGCGCGTCGCATCTGCCGAGCGCTCAGCCAGGCGCTGCACTTCTTCGGCCACCACCGAGAAGCCGCGACCGGCTTCACCGGCCGATGCGGCCTGGATGGCGGCGTTCAGCGCCAGCACGTTGGTCTGCTCGGTAATGTCGGAAATCAGCTCGGTGATTTCACCGATCTCCTGCGAGGATTCGCCCAGCCGCTTGATGCGCTTGGAGGTTTCCTGGATCTGATCGCGGATGGAGTTCATGCCGCCGATGGCGTTCTGCACGGCCTTCAGGCCCAGGTCCGCAGCTTCCAGCGACTGGCGCGCCACCTGGGCAGATTCCTGCGCCTGGGTCGAGACCTCGTTGATGCGGCCTGCCATGTCCAGCACGGAGCGGCCGGTTTCGCGGATCTCGCGAAGCTGTTCGGTCGACGCGGCCAGCAGTTCGGTCGAGTTGGCATCCACCTCGGCCGTGGTCTGTGCCACGCGCGTTGCCGTGTTCTGCACGCTGCCCACCAGGGCGCGCAGCTCTTCCACCGTGTAGTTCACCGAGTCGGCGATGGCGCCGGTGATGTCCTCGGTCACGGTCGCTTCCTGCGTCAGATCGCCTTCGGCCACCGATTGCAGTTCGTTCATCAAGCGCAAAATCGCGGCCTGGTTGGCATCGTTGATGCGCTTGGCTTCATGCTCCTGCACGCGGGACTCTTCCTGGCGGCGTTCGGCCGCTTCCTGGCGCAGACGGCTGTCGAGCAGCTGCACGCGGGACAGGCCCACGCCGCACAGCAGCACCAGCACGGTGGCCAGCGCCAGCAGGCCCATGGGCAGCGAGCCGATGCCGGCGCCGCTTTGCAGCTTGTTCTGCAGGTCTTCCAGATGGCGGCGCAGCGGTTCGCTGTCGGCGTTGATGGCGGTCTGGGCTTCGCGGGCGGACACCAGGCCCTGCAGGTTGCCCAAAATGGCGCTGGCCTCGCTGCGGGTCTCTTCGTAGAGCTTGATCAGCGCCTCGATCTGCTCGCGGGTCTGGGCATCGCGCGTGGGGGGCAGGCGCAGTTCGCTGCTGCCGCTCAGCAGGCTTTCGGAGATTTCCTTGAACGAGTTCAAGTCCTTGCCCAGCAGGAACACGGCCTCGGGGCTCACGCCTTCGGCGGTCTGGAATTCGTTGGCCGACTTGCCGATACGCTGGGTCAGCATCACGAGCTGGCCGGCAGCGGAGATTTCCGCCGGGCTGGCGCCCTGCTGCAGCTTCAGCGAGGAGATGGTTTCGGCGATCTCCAGCAGGTCCGAGGACTGCCGGTTGATGGTGCGCAGCGCGTCGCCGACCTGGGTCAGGATCTGCTTTTGGTCCATCACCACCTTGGCGCTTTGCTCGGCGCGCTCCATCAGCGGCGTGATCTGGGCCAGTTCATCGGCATAGGCGCCGCCCAGCGGGCGCACGCCCATGGAGTCGTCGCCCGAGGCAATGGCGCGCACGTTGCGCGCCAGCACGCCGGAGCTGTCCTGCACGTCCACAAAGGAGGATGCCGCGCCCGTCAGCGCCTGCGAGACCGACTTGGCCAGACGCTGCGACTGCATCAGCGCCTGGCCGGTGGCGGCCAGCTGCTGCGCCGAGCCGTCGGCCTGGCGCAGGGCCCAGGCCGCCGCCAGCACCAGGGCCAGCACCGACACACCCAGCAAGGTGGACAGCGTGCGCTGGTGGCGCGCGGCAGGCGCGCGGCCCAGCAGCGGCAGGGCCACCATGTCGTGGTCAACGGCTGCGCCGCCGTCGCGGCCCGGCATGGCGTCGGGGGCGCCCTGCACGGTCAGTGACGCATCGAGTGCGTACATATCCTGGGAGACGGTGTCTCCGAGCATGCTGTTGTCCGCACCGGAGCCGGCGTCGGCCGGCTTGCGTTGGAAGCGATTTGCAAGACGTTGCAAGAATGACATGGGACGACCTTCAGAAACTCAGGCGCGAATGCTCAGAAACTCGGAGGTTTGGGACAGGCGCTGCAGTTGCAGCTCCTGCCAGCGGTGGCCCGCTTCATCGATATGCACGGGGCCGAAAAAGGCGGGAGAGTGCTCGGGCGCAGGCTCGGTGCGCACGAATGCGTCGGCGCTGCGCAGGCCCTGCAGGCGGTCCACGAGCAGGGCCGCATTCACTTCCAGCGCGGCATTGAACGCCAGCAGGCTGGACTCGGCCAGCGCCGGTTCGCTGCGTGTCACGCCGTGGCCCAGCAGGCTGGCCAGGTCGATCACGCCGGCCAGGGTGCCGCGCAGGTTGGCAATGCCCAGGAACCAGGGCTTTGTATAGGGCACAGGCTGCACGCCGGCCCAGGGAAAGATCTCGCCGGACTGGCCCAGCGGCATCAGGTAGTTGCGCCCGCCGGCCTGGACGGCCAGCCAGGCCGCCACCTTGACGCCTTCGCTGCGTGCGGCCTGAAGGCGGCCAGCCAGACGGGACTGCAGATCGCGCAGTGCTTCACGGTTCGCCATGGGCAGCGCACCAGATCAGTTCAGCGCCGCGATCTTGGCCTGCAGCTCGTCTGCATCCACAGGCTTGGTGATGTAGTCCCGCGCACCCTGGCGCATGCCCCAGACCCGGTCGGTCTCCTGGTTCTTGCTGGTGCACATGATGATGGGCAGGTCGGCGTACAGCGGGTCGCGCGTGATGGCACGCGTCAGTTGAAAGCCGTTCTGTCCGGGCATGACCACGTCCATCAGGATCAGGTCGGGACGGTCTTCGGCCAGGCTGCGCATGGCCTCTTCGCCATTCTCGGCCGTGCGTACCTGCAGGCCCTGCTTTTGCAGCATGTCGGACAGAAACATCAGTTCGGTCTTGGAGTCGTCCACGACCAGGACTTTGCGGATGGGCATCAAAGTGCTCCTATGGTTTGCTTGCCGAACTGCTCCACAGCCTGCAGCAGCTGGTCTTTGGTGAAGGGTTTCGTGAGGTAGTCCTGGCAGCCCACCATGCGCCCGCGCGCCTTGTCGAATACGCCGTCCTTGGACGAGAGCATGACCACAGGCGTGTCAGCAAAGCGCGCGTTGCGCTTGATGATGGCGCAGGTCTGGTAGCCGTCCAGCTTGGGCATGAGGATGTCGCAGAAGATCAGCTGGGGCTGGTAGTCGTTGACCTTGGACAGTGCGTCGAAGCCGTCGTCGGCCAGGAGCACTTCGTGCCCGCCCTGCTTGAGGAAGATTTCTGCGCTGCGGCGGATGGTATTGCTGTCATCCACCACGAGTACGCGCAAGGGTGCGCCCGATGTCGTCACTGAGAAACCTCCCGGAAATGTATGAGTCGGCGCGGGTGGTCCCGCGCTCAGATTTCGACCATCTCAAAGTCTTCTTTACGTGCTCCGCACTCGGGACAGGTCCAGTTCATGGGCACGTCTTCCCAACGCGTCTGGGGTGCGATGCCATGCTCGGGGCAGCCTTGCGCCTCGTCATAGATCCACCCGCAGATCAAGCACATCCAAGTTTTGGGGTCGGTCACAGCTTAAAGGGCCTTCACATAGAATGCAACGATTGTATCTAGTCACAACCACCCGCCACGGCCTTCGCTGGCGGGGCGCACACTGGGCTGAGCCATGGCATTGAACCCCTCCAACTCCCCCAGTCCCGACACCGAGCCGATGGACGAAACCGCGCCCGTCTGCGTGCTGGTCTTCAACGCCAGCGACCCCAGCGGGGCGGGCGGCCTGTCGGCCGATATAGCCACCATCGCCTCGGTCGGCGGCCATCCGCTGCCCGTGGTCACGGGTGCCTACGCACGCGATTCGGCCAAGATCTTCGAGCATTTTCCCTTTGACGACGAGGCCGTGGCCGAGCAGGCGCGCGCCGTGCTGGAGGACATTCCCGTGTCCGCCATCAAGGTCGGTTTCGTGGGCAGCCCGGGCAACCTGGCAGCGATTGCCGAGATCGCCTCCGACTACCCCGACATCCCCATCGTCTGTTACATGCCCGACCTGTCGTGGTGGGAGGAAGACCCGCTCGACCAGTACATGGACGCCCTCAAGGAACTTGTTCTTCCGCAAACGTCTGTGTTGGTTGGAAGCCACAGTACGCTGTCGCGCTGGCTGCTGCCCGACTGGACCAACAGCCGCAGCCCCACGGCGCGCGACATCGCCATGGCGGCCGAGGCCCTGGAAGTGCCCTACGTGCTGGTCACCGGCATTCCCCTGCCCGACCAGTTCGTGGACAACGTGCTGGCCACGGCGCAGTCGGTGCTGGGCAACAGCAAGTACGAGATGTTCGACGCCACCTTCACCGGCTCGGGCGACACCCTGTCGGCCGCGCTGACGGCCCTGGTGGCCAGCGGCAACGACCTGGGGCTGGCCACGCAGGAGGCGCTGGAGTACCTGGACCGCAGCCTGGACAGCGGCTTTCGCCCCGGCATGGGCCACTACATCCCGGACCGCATGTTCTGGGCCCAGCCCGAGCCCGAGGATGAAGATGCCGAGGCCGCCGCCGAGCCCCTCGCCGAACTGGACCCCGACACCCAGGCCATCGAAGGCTTCGTGATGCCCCCTCATGACACCAAGCATTGAGGCAGGCCACCGCCTGAGCGGCTGCGCGGCCGGCACAGGCCCTTGGCTTGGCACCTCTGGCTTGTCCCCCGCACATGGCAGACTCCTGCACTATGACCACTGACCTGAATATTCCCCTGTTCGAACGCGCCAAGGCCGTGATCCCCGGCGGCGTGAATTCGCCCGTGCGCGCCTTCAACGCCGTGGGCGGCACGCCGCGCTTCGTGCGCCGTGCCCAGGGCGCGCATTTCTGGGACGAGAACGCCCAGCAGTTCACCGACTACATCGGCTCCTGGGGTCCGATGATCCTGGGCCATGGCCACCCCGAGGTGATGGCCGCCGTGCAGGCCGCCGCGCTGGAAGGCTTCTCCTTCGGCGCCCCCACGGAGCGCGAGGTCGTGCTGGCCGAGAAGATCCTCTCGCTCATGCCCTCCATGGACATGGTGCGCATGGTCAGCTCGGGCACCGAGGCCGGCATGAGCGCGCTGCGCCTGGCGCGCGGCTTCACGGGCCGCAACAAGATCATCAAGTTCAACGGCTGCTACCACGGCCATGCCGACGCCCTGCTGGTCAAGGCCGGCTCGGGCCTGGCGACCTTTGGCGCCTCCTCCTCGGCCGGCGTGCCGCAGGACGTGGTCAAGGACACCGTGGTGCTGGAATACAACGACGTGGGCCAGCTCGAGGAGGCCTTCGCCCAGTTCGGCGATCAGATCGCCTGCGTGATCATGGAGCCCATTGCCGGCAACATGAACTTCGTGCGCGCCAGCGTGCCCTTCACGCGCCGCATCCGCGAACTCACGCGCGAGCATGGCGCGCTGATGGTCTACGACGAGGTGATGACCGGCTTTCGCGTGGCCCTGGGCAGCGCCCAGAGCCTGTACGCCCAGCAGATCGAAGGCTTTGCGCCCGACATCACCGTGCTGGGCAAGGTCATCGGCGGCGGCATGCCCATGGCGGCCTTCGGCGCGCGCCGCGAGATCATGGAAAAGCTCTCGCCCCTGGGCCCGGTCTACCAGGCAGGCACCCTGTCGGGCAACCCCATTGCCACGGCCTGCGGCCTCAAGACGCTGGAGCTGATCAGCGAGCCGGGCTTCCACGACGCCCTGCACGCGAAGACCGGCCGCCTGATGGCCGGCTTCAAGGCCGAGGCCGACGCCGCCGGCGTGCCCTTCAGCGTGGACCACCAGGGCGGCCTGTTCGGCTTCTACCTGCTGCCCGAGCTGCCCAGCACCTGGACCGAGGTCATGAAGACCGATGGCGCACGCTTCAACCGCTTCTTCCACGGCATGCTGGAGCGCGGCCACTACTTCGCACCCGCCCTGTACGAGGCCGGCTTCGTGAGCGCCGCGCACACGGACGAGGACATCGACAAGACCATCGAAGCCGCACGCGAAGTGTTCAAGACGCTCTGACGCTGGCCCGTACCTGCCGATCGAGCCCGCCCTTGCGGGCTCTTTTCACGTCAGGGCCGAAGAAAAGCCTGGCGCGCCTGTTCGGCCTCATCGCGCACGGCACAGCCCTGCGCATGGTCGTTGACCAGGCCCATGGCCTGCATGAACGAGTAGACAGTCGTAGGCCCCACGAACTTCCAACCGAGCTTCTTCAGCTCCTTGGACAGCGCCCGGGACTCGGCCGTCTCGGACACGGGCCCGCCACCGGTCACGGGTGCAGGCGCATGGCGCCAGAAGAAGGCCGACAGCGAGCCTTGCGCCTCCACCATCTCCAGCGCCCGCTGCGCGTTGTTGATCACGGCCTCGATCTTGCCGCGATGCCGCACGATGCCCGCATCGCCCAGCAGCCGCAGCACGTCGTCCTCGGTGAAGCGCGCGACCTGGTGGAAGTCGAAGCCCGCAAAGGCCGCGCGGAAGTTCTCGCGCTTGTTGAGGATGGTCAGCCAGCTCAGGCCGGACTGGAAGCCTTCGAGGCTGAGCTTCTCGAACAGGCGCCGGTCGTCGGTGACGGGAAAGCCCCATTCACGGTCGTGGTAGGCCAGGTAGCTGTCAGTGGCGGCGCACCAGTGGCAGCGCGGCCGGCCGTCGGGGGCGGTGAACAGGCGGGACATGGTCAGGATTTCCCGGGTTCGGGAGAAGGGAGGGACAGCAGCCAGGCCGCCATCTGCAGGGATTGCGCCGTATCGATGTGCGGGTGGCGCGGCATGATGGCGCGGCCCCATTCGCCGGCCCCGCCCTCGCGGATCTTGCGCGCCAGGTAGTCGGCGGCATCTTCGCGGCCCCGGTAGCGGCCGGCGATCTGCTGGAAGGACGGGCCCACGTAGTGGCGCACCAGGCCGTGGCAGCGCAGGCAGTCATTGCCTTCCACCAGGGCCTTGCCGGCGGCCAGCTGCGCGTCGGCTGTCACGGCAGCTGCGGCCGCCGCCGTGGTGGCCCCGACAGCCGGCCCGCGCATGATGCGCCAGCCGATGTTGAAGACACCCAGCGCCACCAGCAGCATGAAGACCACGAGCGCCCAGCCCAGCCAGCGGGGCCGCTGGGGGGCGTCGTCGCCCTCGTCGTCTGCGCCAGGAGGCAGTTGGCCGGCCATCAGTGGCGGAAGTGGCGCACGCCGGTGAAGACCATGGCCACGCCGCGCTCGTTGGCGGCGTCAATGACTTCCTGGTCGCGCATGGAGCCGCCGGGCTGGGCCACGCAGGTGGCGCCTGCGTCAACGACCACGTCCAGGCCGTCGCGGAAGGGGAAGAAGGCATCGCTGGCCACGACCGTGCCCTGCAGGCTCAGCTTGGCGGCCTCGGCCTTGATGGAGGCGATGCGCGCCGAGTCCAGGCGGCTCATCTGGCCTGCGCCCACGCCCATGGTCATGCCGTTCTTGCAGAACACGATGGCATTGCTCTTGACGTACTTGGCGACCTTCCAGGCGAACAGCAGGTCCTGCAGTTCTTCGGGCGTAGGCTGCTTGACGGTGACGACCTTGAGGTCGGCCAGGGCCAGCTCATGGTTGTCGGCGGTCTGCAGCAGCAGGCCCGAGCCGACGCGCTTGGCGTCCACGGCGTTGCGGCCCTGGTCCCAGGCGCGCTCGCCGCCGGCCGGCAGGGCGATCTTCATGAGGCGCACATTGACCTTGGGCTTGAAGATTTCCAGCGCCTCGGCCGTGAAGTCGGGGGCCATCAGCACCTCGACGAATTGCTTGACCACGGCCTCGGCCGCCGCCTTGTCCACCGTGCGGTTGAAGGCGATGATGCCGCCGAAGGCGCTGGTAGGGTCGGTCTGGAAGGCCTTGGCATAGGCTTCGTGCGCGTCCTTGCCCACGGCCACGCCGCAGGGGTTGGCGTGCTTGACGATCACGCAGGCGGGCTGCTCGAAGCTCTTGACGCATTCCCAGGCGGCATCGGCGTCGGCGATGTTGTTGTACGACAGCTCCTTGCCCTGCAGCTGCTCGCCCATGACCAGGGAGCCGGGGGCCGGATACAGGTCGCGGTACAGGGCGGCCTGCTGGTGGCTGTTTTCGCCGTAGCGCAGGTCCTGCACCTTGGTGAAGTGGCCGTTGCTCTGGCCGGGGAAGGCGCTGCGCTCTGGCACGTAGGCTTCGGAGAGCTTGTCGTCCTCGAACTTCACGCTGGACAGGTAGTCGCTGATGGCGCCGTCGTACTGGGCAATGCGGTTGAAGGCGGCCACGGACAGCGCAAAGCGCAGCTTGTCGGAGAGCTTTCCGTTGGCCTTGAGTTCGGCCAGCACGGCCTCGTACTGGCCGGCATCGGTGATCACGCCCACGTCGGCCCAGTTCTTGGCGGCAGAGCGCACCATGGCCGGGCCGCCGATGTCGATGTTCTCGATGGCGTCGGCCAGCGTGCAGCCGGCCTTGGCCACGGTGGCCTCGAAGGGGTAGAGGTTCACCACCAGCAGGTCGATGGTGTCGATGCCGTGCTCCTTGAGGGCCGCCATGTGGGCGGGCAGCTCGCGGCGCGCCAGCAGGCCGCCGTGGACCTTGGGGTGCAGGGTCTTGACGCGGCCGTCCAGCATTTCGGGGAACTGGGTGACTTCGGCCACCTCGGTCACGGGCAGGCCGGCCTCGGCCAGCAGCTTGGCGGTGCCGCCGGTGGACAGCAGCTTGATGCCCAGGGCGTGCAGGCCTTGGGCGAATTCGACGATACCGGTCTTGTCAGAGACGGAGAGCAGGGCGTTCATGGGCGTCAGTGCAGGGAGTTTGAAGAAATGGAGATTCGTGCCGCTCAGAGCATGTCGTGCTCGAGCAGCTTCTTGCGCAGCGTGTTGCGGTTCAGGCCCAGCCAGTCGGCAGCGCGGGACTGGTTGTTGTCGGCCTGGCTCATCACCACTTCCAGCAGCGGCTTTTCGACCAGGTGGATCAGCATGTCGTACATGCCATTGGGCTTTTCGCCGTCGAGATCGCGGAAGTACCCCTCCAGGCTTTCACGCACGCATTGTTCGATGTTCTGGTTGCTCATACTGTCATTCCTGCGGGCTCTGCGAATTCGGCGCTTGTGGCGCCGGCATCGATGGCGGCTGGTATCCGGTCCATCTGCGCGCCCAGGGCGTCCAGATAGTCGGCCACGGCCTGCCATTGCACCGCGCAGTCCTCGATGGTGTTGATGTGTTGTCTGAATGCCTCGCCGCCCGGCAGGCTGCGCAGGTACCAGGCGATGTGCTTGCGCGCACTGCGCACGCCGGTGCCTTCGCCGTACAGGCTGTAGTGGTCCTGCAGATGCTCCAGCAGCAGCCGGCGCAGCTCGGCCACCAGGGGCGGGGCCATGTGCTCGCCCGTGGCCAGGAAGTGCGCGATCTCGCGGAAGATCCATGGCCGGCCCTGGGCGGCGCGGCCGATCATCACGGCATCGGCGCCCGTGTAGGCGAGCACGTCGCGCGCCTTCTCGGGGCCGGTGATGTCGCCATTGGCCACCACGGGCACGCGCACCGCCGCCTTGACGGCAGCGATGGTGTCGTACTCGGCAAAGCCCTTGTAACCCTGCTCGCGCGTGCGGCCGTGCACGGTGAGCATCTGTATGCCCACCTCCTCGAAGCGGCGGGCCAGCACCACGGCGTTCCTGTGCGCGTCGCACCAGCCGGTGCGCATCTTCAGCGTGACGGGCACGCCGTGCGGGGCGCAGGCCTCTACCACAGCCTGGGCAATCTCCACGGCCAGGGCCTCGTTCTGCATCAGGGCCGAGCCGGCCCATTTGTTGCAGACCTTCTTGGCCGGGCAGCCCATGTTGATGTCGATGATCTGGGCGCCACGGTCCAGGTTGTAGCGCGCGGCCTCGGCCATCATCTCGGCGTCCGTTCCCGCGATCTGCACCGCGATGGGGCCGGGCTCGCCTTCATGGTTGGCGCGGCGCGAGGTCTTGAGGCTGTTCCACAGGTCCTTGCGCGAAGTCACCATCTCGCTGACCGCATAGCCCGCGCCCAGGGCCTTGCACAGCTGGCGGAACGGCCGATCCGTCACCCCCGCCATGGGGGCGACGAACAGGCGGTTGGCCAGGGCATGGGGGCCTATGGACAGGGGTGGGGAGGACATCGGAAAAGCCGGAGAAAACGCGCGCGCCGAGCACAAAACGGGCGGCAACAAAGGACCAAGATTGTACCTGCCCAAATTTTCAGCAGGGCTAAAACCGGGCCGTCAAGACGGCCAAGCAGCGAAAACAAGACAGTGCGCAGTTTTCATGGTGTGGGAACGAAGGTGCGCACCTGGCCCGGAACGGCCTGCAGCCCGTAGGCACCCAGCCGGCCCTGCCACCAGCGGCGGTTGAATTGCACGTCGGGAGAGACCTGGTCGTCGGGCATGGGTCGCAGGCCGACCTTCTGCAGCCCGGCTTTCTGCTGCCCGGCTGCCTGCAGCCCAGCTGTCTGCAGCCCAGCCTCAAGCCCCAGGTCCAGCGCCTCGCCGTCGGCCAGCGGGCCGCGCACCACGGCCATGGCCTTGCGCCCGTCGGTCACCCAGGCGTCCAGCACCAGGGCCGGGCGGAGCTCGGGACCGGCCAGGCTCACGCAGCCTTGCAGACGCGGCTCCAGGCCCAGAGGCTCCAGCTCGCGCTGCAGCTGCTCCAGCCTGTCGGCCACGGCCGGGTCCGGCAGGGTGCAGCCCTTGGCCTGCAGCGCCTTGCCCCAGGCCGAGGTCGGTGCGGCCTCCTGGGTCGGTGGCGCCTGGGCAGCGGCCTGTGCCACCACGGTGGTGTCCTTGCCTGGCGATGGTTGCAACGCGGCGCAGCCGGCCAGGCCGGCTGCTGCCATTCCCAATGCCGCCCATCCTGCAATCCGCCCTGTCTGCATGACGCCCCCTGTTCTTTGTGGTTCCGGACCAGGCCCCACGATAGCTTCAGGCCGACAAGGCGTCAGCCAGCGCAGACCTACACTTGGCAGCACCTATGGAAGTCTGGATGCATCAATTGCTGGGCTGGCTGGCGCTGCCGCAGTTCGGCCTCAGCACCGTGTTCATCGTGGCCCTGATCTCGGCCACGCTGCTGCCGCTGGGCTCGGAGCCTGCGGTGGTCGGCCTGCTCCAGCTCAATCCCGACCTGTTCTGGCAGACGGTTTTCGTGGCCACGGCCGGCAATACGCTGGGCGGGGCCATCAGCTGGTGGATGGGTCTGGGCGCGCACAAGGCCTGGCGCGCGGCACGCGAGCGGCGGCTGGCCGGGCTGCCGCCTGAACGGGCCAAGCCGCCGCGCAATCTGTCACGCCACGAGCGCCGCGCCCGCGTCTGGCTGCGCCGCCTGGGCGCCAAGGCCTGCCTGCTGAGCTGGCTGCCCGTGGTGGGCGATCCGCTGTGCGCCGTGGCCGGCTGGCTGCGCCTACCGTTCTGGCCCTGCGTGTTCTACATGGCCATCGGCAAGTTCCTGCGCTATGTGGTGATGACGGTGGTGCTGCTGCAGCTGCTGCCGGCCTCCTGGGCCAGCTGAGGCCGAAGCCCCCACTGAAGCCCTCCCCTTTTTGCGATCTACGCCTGCGGCTCGCGCGCCCAGGGCGCCAGCGCGAAATGCGCGGCCAGGAAATCGATCAGCGCCTGCACGCGCGCCGGCCGGGCGCGCCCCGGCGGCGTGACGATGTGCAGGGCGATGGAGGGCACCTGCCAGTCGTCCATGCAGGTCTGCAGCGCACCCGATTGCAAATCTTCCCAGGCCAGGAATTCGGGCTGCAGGGCCAGGCCCAGCCCGGCGCGCAGGGCCGGCGCCAGGCCCTCGGCATTGTTCACGCGCATGGCCGTGGGCACGACCTGGGCGAACTCGCCGCGGCGCGCATGCACGAAGCGCCAGGCCTCGCCCAGGCGGCTGTGCACATAGCGCAGCGCCCGGTGCTGCGCCAGCTCGCGCGGATGGGTGGGGCGGCCGTGGCGCTCGAAGTATTCGGGTGAGCCCACCAGCAGCAGGCGCACCGTGCACAGGCGCCGCGCCAGCAGGCTGGAGTCGGGCAGCGAGGAGATGCGCAGCGCGATGTCGAAGCCCTGGGCCACGACGTCGATCAGCTCGTCGCTGAAGTGCAGGTCCAGCGTGACCTCGGGATGCTCGGCCATGAAGGCGGGCACGGCCGGCGCCAGGTGCGAGATACCGAACGACATGGGCGCCGCAATGCGGATGGGGCCGCGCAGGCTCTTGGACTGCTCGCTGATCTCGGCCTCCACGGCCTCGCCCTCGGCCAGGATGCGCGCGGCCCGCTCCAGAGAGGCCTGGCCGCCGGCCGTCAGCGACATGCGCCGCGAGGTGCGGTGCAACAGGCTGGTCTTGAGCCGCGTCTCCAGCCGCGTGATGGCCTTGGAGATGGTGGGCTGGGAGACGCCCAGCTCGGCGGCGGCCTTGGCGAAGGAGCCCGTCTCGGCCACCTTGGCGAAGACGGCCCAGGCTTCGAGGTCAGGAAGTCTTGGCATGAAAGTTTTGGAATAGATGTCTTTGCATATTTTCTATTCTCTTCTTGATCGGCAAAACATAAAGTTCATCCATCGCAACACACAACGCAGCAGGAGAACACCATGATCGAACGCCGTCCCTTCCAAGCCCTTGGCGGTGCCAACCACGGCTGGCTCGATGCCAAGCACCACTTTTCCTTCGCCGGCTACCACGATCCGGCCCGCATGGGCTGGGGCGCGCTGCGGGTGTGGAACGACGACACCATCGCCGCCGGCACGGGTTTCCCGCCCCATGCCCACGCCAACATGGAAATCATCACCTATGTCCGTGAAGGCGCCATCACCCACCAGGACAGCCTGGGCAACAAGGGCCGCACCGAAGCGGGTGATGTGCAGGTGATGAGCGCGGGCACCGGCATCCGCCACTCGGAATACAACCAGGAAAAGGACACGACGCGGATCTTCCAGATCTGGATCATGCCCGACGAGCGCGGCCAGCAGCCCCCGTCCTGGGGTGCCAAGCCCTTCCCCAAGGGCGAGCGCTCGGGCAGCTTCGTGGCCCTGGCCAGCGGCCTGCCCGGTGACGAGGACGCCCTGCCCATCCGCACCGCCGCCCGGGTGCTGGGCGCCACGCTCAAGGCCGGCGAGAGCACGGAGTACCGCATCGGCCGCGACCGCCTGGGCTACCTGGTGCCGGCCAGCGGCTCGGTGCAGATCGACGGCGTGACGCTGCAGGAGCGCGACGGCGCCGCCATCAGCGACGTCGAGACCCTGCGCGTCACGGCCCTGACCGACGCCGAGCTGGTGCTCGTCGACACGGCGCGCTGAAGCGCCCTTGCCGCCCCGGCTCCGGCCGGGGCCCACCTGCCCCAACTGTCTTTCCGAATTTCCGCTGTCCCTTCCTTCACCCAACCCACTGCCTCACAGGAGATCACCATGACCGACCGCAAGTACCTCGAAGTCCTGACCCCCGCCAACAGCCAGATCATCTTCATCGACCAGCAGCCCCAGATGGCCTTCGGCGTGCAGTCCATCGACCGCCAGGTGCTCAAGAACAATGTGGTGGGCCTGGCCAAGGCGGCCAAGGCCTTCGACATTCCCGCCACCATCACCACGGTGGAGACGGGCAGCTTCTCCGGCCACACCTATCCCGAACTGCTGGCCGTGTTCCCCGAGCACAGGCTGCTGGAGCGCAGCTCCATGAATTCCTGGGACGACCAGAACGTGCGGGACGCACTGGCCAGAAACGCCGCCCAGGGCCGCAAGAAGATCGTGGTCTCCGGCCTGTGGACCGAGGTGTGCAACACCACCTTCGCCCTGTCGGCCCTGCATGACACGGACTACGAGATCTACATGGTGGCCGACGCCTCGGGCGGCACGTCGCTGGACGCCCACAACTACGCCATGGACCGCATGGTGCAGGCCGGCGTGGTGCCCGTGACCTGGCAGCAGGTGCTGCTGGAATGGCAGCGCGACTGGGCCCGCCGCGAGACCTATGACGCGGTGATGGACATCGTGCGCGAGCATTCCGGCGCCTACGGCATGGGCGTGGACTATGCCTACACCATGGTGCACAAGGCCGCCGAGCGCGTGCAGCATGGCGAGACCGTGGGCCCGAACCCCGCCAAGGCCTGAGCACCAGCGCCGCCGCCGGCCCGCCAAAGGAGTCTCGCCATGAAGCTCTATGCACTTTCCCTTGGGGCCGGCCTGCTGGTCGGCGTGGTCTACAGCCTGCTGCAGGTGCGCTCGCCCGCACCGCCGCTGGTGGCCCTGGTCGGCCTGCTGGGCATCCTGGCCGGCGAGCAGATCGTGCCCGTGGGCCGGCACCTGCTGCAGGGCATGGACCTGCGCAGCGCCTGCAGCAAGACGCAGGCCACCGAGCATGTGCTGGGCCAGCTGCCCGGCCGCAAGAACGCCGATGCCGATGCCGATCGGCACCACGGCGGACCCCTCCCCCTCGCTCCAAGAAAACTGCACCATGACCACGCGCAGAAAAGTCCTGGGCTCCGCCGCCACCCTTGCCATGGGTGGACTGCTGGGTTGCACCACCAACGCTCGCCAAGGAGCCTCCATGTCCGATTCCACGCCCGAAGTCATCTTCCACAATGGCCGCTTCACCACGCTGAACAAGGCCCAGCCCACGGCCACCGCCGTGGCCGTGAAGGACGGCCGGTTCATCGCCGTGGGCTCGGACGCCGAGGTGCTGGCCCTGGCCGGCAGCGGCACGCGCCGCATCGATCTGCAGCGCCGCAGCGTGCTGCCCGGCCTGTTCGACAACCACACGCACGTGATCCGTGGCGGCCTGAACTTCAACCTGGAGCTGCGCTGGGACGGCGTGCGCTCGCTGGCCGACGCGCTGGACATGCTCAAGCGCCAGGTGGCCAACACGCCCGCGCCGCAGTGGGTGCGCGTGGTCGGCGGTTTCACCGAACACCAGTTCGTGGAAAAGCGCCTGCCCACCATCGAGGAGATCAACGCCATCGCGCCCGACACGCCGGTCTTCCTGCTGCACCTGTATGACCGCGCCCTGCTCAACGCGGCCGCCCTGCGCGCCGTGGGCTACACCCGCGACACGCCCGAGCCAGCAGGCGGCGAGATCACGCGCGATGCCAACGGCAACCCCACGGGCCTGCTGCTGGCCAAGCCCAACGCCACCATCCTCTACAGCACGCTGGCCAAGGGTCCCAAGCTGCCGCTGGACTACCAGGTCAATTCCACGCGCCACTTCATGCGCGAACTCAACCGCCTGGGCGTGACCGGCGTGATCGATGCGGGCGGGGGCTTCCAGAACTACCCCGACGACTACGACGTGATCCAGAAGCTCAGCGACGCCAACCAGATCACCGTGCGCCTGGCCTACAACCTGTTCACGCAAAAGCCCAAGGAGGAGAAGGCCGACTTCCTCAACTGGACGCAAAGCGTGAAGTACAAGCAGGGCAACGACTATTTCCGCCACAACGGCGCGGGCGAGATGCTGGTGTACTCGGCCGCCGACTTCGAGGACTTCCGCCAGCCGCGCCCCGACATGCCCCCCAGCATGGAGGGCGACCTGGAGGAAGTGGTGCGCGTGCTGGTGCAGAACCAATGGCCGTGGCGCCTGCACGCCACCTACGACGAGACCATCTCGCGCGCGCTCGATGTGTTCGAGAAGGTGCACCGCGACACGCCCATCGACGGCCTGAACTGGTTCTTCGACCATGCCGAGACCATTTCGGACAAGTCCATCGACCGCATTGCGGCGCTGGGCGGCGGCGTGGCCGTGCAGCACCGCATGGCCTACCAGGGCGAATATTTCACCGAACGCTACGGTGCGCGCGCCACCGAGGCCACGCCGCCCGTCAAGAAGATCCTGGAGCGCGGCGTGAAGACCTCGGCCGGCACGGACGCCACGCGCGTGGCCTCCTACAACCCCTGGGTGTCGCTGTCGTGGATGGTGACGGGCAAGACCGTGGGCGGCCTGCAGATGTACCCCCAGCGCAACCTGCTGGACCGCGAGACCGCGCTGCGCATGTGGACCGAGAACGTGGCCTGGTTCTCCAACGAGGAAGGCCTGCGCGGCCGCATCCAGGTGGGCCAGCTGGCCGACATGATCGTGCCCAGCAAGGACTATTTCGCCGTGCCCGAGGACGAGATCTCCTTTCTCACCTCCGAGCTCACCGTGGTGGGCGGCCGCGTGGTCTATGGCGCAGGCCCCTTCCAGCAGCATGACGACAACCCGCTGCCGCCGGCCATGCCCGACTGGTCCCCCGTGCGGCGCTTTGGCGGCTACGGCGCCTGGGGCGAGCCCGAGGGCGCGGGCAGAAACTCGCTCAACCCTGCGCGCTACCGCAGCCTGGCGGCGGCCTGTGGCTGCGGCACCAGCTGCGGCATGCACGGCCACAGGCATGCCAACGCCTGGGCATCGAACGTGCCGACCTCGGACCCCCGAAGCTTCTTCGGCGCGCTGGGCTGCTCCTGCTGGATGGCCTGAGGAGCACACGCATGACACCCGCCATGACCCAAGCCAGTACGTTCTCCGGCCGCCTTGCGGCCACCGCACGCCCGGTGTTCGGCAGCCAGGCCGTGCGCCTGGTGGCCTACCTGGGCCTGTGCGCCGCCTATCTGCAGGGCGGCCTGGTCAAGCTCACCGACTTTCCCGGTGCGCTGGGCGAGATGGCCCACTTCGGCCTGTCGCCGGCACCGCTGTTCGCGGTCCTGGTGATCGCGCTGGAGCTGGGCGCCTCGGCCATGATCATCACCGGCCGGCTGCGCTGGCTGGGCGCCCTGGCGCTGGCCGCGTTCACGCTGCTGGCCACCTTCGTCGCGCTGCGCTTCTGGGAGCTTCCCGCAGGGCAGGAGCGCTTCATGGCGGCCAATTCCTTCTTCGAGCATCTGGGCCTGGTCGGCGGCTTCCTGTTCGTCGCCTGGCATGACCTGGGAGAGCGCCATGACCGCTGATTCGTCCCGGCCCGCAGCCACTGCCTCCGGCAGCTTCGCGCCGCTGCGCCAGCCCGTGTTCGCGGTGCTGTGGGCGGCAACGGTGCTGGGCAACATCGGCAGCTTCATGCGCGATGTGGCCAGCTCCTGGATGGTGACCGAGCTGTCGGCCAGCCCGGCTGCCGTGGCCCTGATCCAGACGGCGGCCACGCTGCCCATCTTCCTGCTGGCGATTCCGGCCGGTGTGCTGTCGGACATCCTGGACCGCCGACGCTTCCTGATCGGCATCCAGATCCTGCTGGCCGCCGTCAGCGCCAGCCTGCTGCTGCTGGCACGCACCAACACGCTGACGGTGGAGTACCTGGTGGCGCTGACCTTCGTGGGCGGCATAGGCGCGGCGCTGATGGGGCCGACCTGGCAGTCCATCGTGCCCGAGCTGGTGCCGCGCAGCGACCTCAAGAACGCGGTGGCGCTCAACTCGCTGGGCATCAACATCGCACGCGCCCTGGGCCCTGCGGCCGGCGGCCTGCTGCTGGCCAGCTTCGGTGCGGCGGCGGCCTATGGCGCGGACGTGGCCAGCTATGTGTTCGTGATCGCCGCGCTGGTCTGGTGGAAGCGCCCCAAGGCCGAGGCCTCGGCCCTGAACGAGCAGTTCTTCGGCGCCTTCCGCGCAGGCCTGCGCTATGCCCGCTCCAGCCGCGAGCTGCATGTGGTGCTGCTGCGCGCCGCCGTGTTCTTCCTCTTCGCCAGCTCGGTCTGGGCCCTGCTGCCGCTGGTGGCGCGGCGCATGCTGGGCGGCTCGGCAGGCTTTTACGGCGTGATGCTGGGCGCCGTGGGCGCAGGCGCCATCCTGGGCGCCCTGCTGCTGCCGCGCCTGCGCCAGAAGCTGGATGCCGACGGCCTGGTGCTGCTGTCCTCCGTGCTCAGCGCCGCCGTGATGGCCGCGCTGTCCACGGCGCCGCCGCAATGGGCCGCCGTGCTGCTGATGCTGGTGCTGGGCCTGGGCTGGATCATTGCGCTGACCACGCTCAACGGCGTGGCCCAGGCGGTGCTGCCCAACTGGGTGCGCGGCCGCGGGCTGGCCATCTACCTGATGGTGTTCAACGGTGCCATGGCGGGCGGCAGCCTGGCCTGGGGGCTGTTCGCGCAGGGCGTGGGCATTCCCATGGCGCTGCTGATCGGCGCGGCGGGCCTGGTGGCCATCTCGCTGGTGTTCCACCGCATCAAGCTGCCCACGGGCGAGGCGGACCTGCAGGCCTCCAACCACTGGCCCGAGCCGCTGCTGGCCGAACCCGTGGCCCATGACCGTGGCCCGGTGATGATCCAGGTGGAGTACCAGGTGCGCCGCGACGACCTGCCAGCCTTCATCGAGGCCATGCAGCATGTGGCGCGCGAGCGGCGGCGCGACGGCGCCTATGCCTGGGGCATTGCCGAGCACACGGGCGAGCCGGGCCGGGTGATCGAGTGGTTCCTGGTGGAGTCCTGGGCCGAGCATCTGCGCCAGCACCAGCGCGTGTCCAAGGCCGATGCCGATCTGCAGGCCCAGGCGCTGCGCTTTCATATCGGCCCCGAGCGGCCCGTGGTCCACCACTTCCTGGCGCTGGATGCCGCCAGTGCCGCCAGTGCAACCAGTGCCGCAAGCGGGCCTGCGCAGGCACCGGCGCACGGCCACGCCCACTGAAGCGTTGCGGCAGGCCTGGCCCTGGCCTGCGCCCGGCCTGCCCGGACACCTCAGCGGATATCCAGCCGCTCCAGCGCACGCACCAGGTCGGCCAGCGTGCGCACCTGCATCTTGCGCATGGCCTGGCCACGCCGCACCTTCACCGTGATCTCGCTCACGCCCAGGTCCGCCGCGATCTGCTTGTTCAGCAGGCCGCGCACCACGCCCACGACCACTTCCTGCTCGCCCGGCGACAGCGATTGCCAGCAGGCGCGCAGCGCCTGTTCGCCGGCGTCCAGCGCGCGGCGCTGGCGGTCCAGGGCAATGCCCTGCTGGATGGCGTCCAGCAGGTCCTGGTCGCGGAAGGGCTTGGTCAGGAACTCGATGGCGCCGGTCTTCATGGCCTCCACGCTCATGGGAATGTCGCCATGGCCGGTGATGAAGATGGTGGGCAGCTTCAGGCCCATCTCCAGCATCTGGCGCCGGAAGTCCATGCCGCTTTGGCCCGGCATGCGGATGTCCAGCACCAGGCATGCAGGCCCCGCGGGCGGCTGCCGCTGCCAGTGGTCCAGAAACTCGCGCGTGGCGCCGAAGGCGCGCACGCACAGGCCCACCGAGGCCAGCAGGTCCTCGATGGCGGCACGCACCGAGGCGTCGTCATCGACGATGTAGACAAGTGCCTCGGCTTCGGCCGTGGAAGGTTCAGCCATGGCGCAATCCCGTGGAAGACCTGTCGCCCGTGGCCGGGGCGCAGGCAATGGTGATGTGAAAGACCGTGCCGCCGCGCATGTCCTCACGGTCCGTGGCCCAGATGCGGCCGCCGTTGGCCTCGGCCATGTGGCGGCAGATGTTCAGGCCCAGGCCCATGCCGTCGGGCTTGGTGGTCCAGAAGGCATCGAACAGGTGAGTGCGGGCCAGGGGCGACAGGCCTTCGCCCGCATCGGCCACGGTCAGCACCAGTTGCTGGCCCAGGGCCTGGGTGGTGACGGTGATGCGCCGCTGCGCGGCCGGCGTGCCCTGCATGGCATCCATGGCATTGATCAGCAGGTTGGCCAGCACCTGCTGGATGTGCACGCGGTCGGCCCAGGCCGGCTGCAGCGCGGGCGCCAGTTGCAGGTCCAGGGCCACGCCGCGCCGGTCCAGCTCGGCGTCCGACAGGCGCGCCATCTCGCGCACGGCGTCGTTGAGGTCGAAGGACTGGCGGCTGGGCGCCTCGCCGCGCGCCATGCTGCGGATGCGGGCAATGACATCGCTGGCGCGCTGCGCATCGCCCAGGATGCGCTCCAGCGCCTGGCCGGCCTTGGCGAGATTGGGCGGCTCCTGGGCCAGCCAGCGCTGGCAGGCATTGCCGCTGGTGACGATGGCCGCCAGCGGCTGGTTGACCTCATGGGCGATGGAGGCCGTCAACTGCCCAAGGCTGGTGGTCTGGGTGATGCGCATCAGCTGGGTGCGCGCCTCATGGGCCGCGTTCTGGGCCGCCACCATCTTCAGGCCCAGATAGGCCGTGATGGCAATGGCCAGGATGCTGATCACCATGTTGATCAGTCCGGTGCGATAGGCACCGGCAGGCGTGAGCGCAAAGCTGGCCAGGGTCAGCACGATGCACAGCGCCGTGAGGCCGATGACCACGCGCGGGCTGAACCAGCGCACTGCCACCAGGATGATGGCGGTATGGAACACGGCGGCCGCCACGGCGTAGTCGGTCAGCGTGTCGAGCGCGAAGATCGCGGCCATGGCGACGCCCATGGCCGCCAGGATCAGGGCCCGGGGCCAATGGGGAAAGCGGCGCAGAGCGGTGGTCATGACGTGCAGGGAAAAGGAATGGACTGTCAGCTGCCAATTCTCATTCAAGAAGCCGCTGCACCTGAATGCAGGCTATACCCGAACCGTACGATACTGGCGCGACCCAAAACAAGGGACACCGAGGAAGGGACGCCCCGCACCGAAGGTGTCGTCCCCCTCCCGCGTAGCGAGAGAGGGGGAAGCCGCGCAGCGGCTCAGGGGGTTCACAACACTGGTCGCCGGCCCACGCTCAGTTGGAGCTCCACGGTGGCCTTGGCCAGCTCGGTCTCGGCCTCCAGCGATCCCAGGTAGGCCTCGTCGGCCGAGCGCTGGGCGGACAGCAGCTCCAGCAGCGAAGCCTCGCCATGCCGGTAGGACAGGCGCATGCCCTCGAGCACGCGCTGCGCATCGCGCAGCACGCCGTCGCGGTAGCGCTGCACGTTCTCGCGCGCGGCGGTCAGGCGAAAGCGCGCGCCGCGCACATCGGCCTCTGCCCGGTTCTGGGCCTGCTGCAGGGCCAGCATGGCCTGCGTCACGGCCGCCTCGGCCTGCACCAGATCGCCCCGGTCCAGACGCGACAGCGGCAGCGGCACGCTGACCGAGACCGACAGCGTGCGCGAGCGCCCGCCGCCATCGAAGGGATTGCCCTGGGCATCGGTGCCGGCCGCCGTGGACGGCACGGCGGCCATGCCCACGGCCAGCGTGGGATTGACCCAGCGGTTGGCCTGGGCCAGGCCCGCGTTGTCGCGTGCATGCTCCAGCGCCGCCTGGGCGATGCGCACCTCGGCGCGCGACTGCAGCGCCTGGGCGACCAGGGCATCGGCATCCTCCAGCCCCGAGTCTTCGGCCAATTCCATGAAGCCGCATTGCAGCGTGTCGCTGGCAAAGACTTCGGACAGGCGGCGCCCCAGCGGGACGGACAGCGCCAGCCGCGCGGTCTGCGCCTCGGCACGCGCCTGCACCACCTCGGCCTGGAAGCGGTCGCGTTCCACGCGCGACTGCAGCCATTCCACGCCGCCGATGTCGCCGGCCTTGCGCCGCAGCTCGTTGGCCTGCACCACGTCGCCCAGCGCCTTCAGCGTCTGCTGCTTGCGCTCCAGCGCCAGCGAGTCGCGGCAGGCCTGGGTGTAGTCCTGGGCGGCATCGGAGAACAGCTGGCTGCGCACGCCTTCAAGGCCGGCCTCGGACAGGCGCACCTGGCTGCGTGCGGACTGGATGCGCGCGGCGCGCTTGCCGCCCGTCTCCAGCTCCATGCTGATCTCGTAGTTGCGCGTGGTGGGCCGGGGCTGGCCGGTGCGCACCTGCTCGCGCGAGGCGCCCAGCGTGAGGCTGGGGTCGGGGCGTATGCCGGCGATGCCGATGCCGGCACGCGCGGATTCCACGCCCTGCTCCTCCGAGCGCAGCAGCGGGCTGTGCTGCTCCACGGCGTTGAGGTAGTCGGAAAAGCGCAGGCCGGCGGACGGCGCCGTCTGCGCCTGGGCTGCGGCGCCAAGGCACAGCAGCACGGCCAGGGCCTGCCTGGGGAAGAAAAGGGTCGTTTGCATGGCGACTCGCATCAATGGGGTTGGCTCGTTGCGGTCCGATGCCCGCCCTCGTCCTCGGCGGCATCCGGATCGCCGCTCTCACCGCGTTCAGCGGCGCGGCGCTGGCGGCGCTCGGCCGCGCGGGCGGCACGGGCCTCGATCACGTAGTAGAGGTTGGGCAGCAGCAGCAGGGTCAGCAAGGTGGCGCTGAACAGGCCGCAGACGACGACGGTGGCCAGGGGCCGCTGCACGTCGCTGCCCAGGCCCGTGGCCAGCATGGCCGGCGTGAGGCCGAAGGCCGCGACGGTGGCCGTCATCAGCACAGGGCGCATGCGGCTGGAGGCGCCTTCGAGCACGGCTTCGCGCAGGCCCAGGCCGTCCTCGCGGCGCAAGCGGTTGATCTGCGAGACCATGAGCACGCCCGAGAGCACGGCCACGCCGAACAGCGCGATGAAGCCCACGGCGCTGGAGACGTTGAGCGTCATGCCGCGCAAATGCAGGCCCGCAAAGCCGCCGATCATGGCCAGCGGCACCACGCCCAGCACCAGCAGCGGCTGGCGCAGGTTGCCGAACTCGCCGAACAGCAGCACCAGCATGATGCCCAGCGTCAGCGGCAGGATCATGAGCAGCCGCGCCTCGGCACGCTGCAGGTTCTCGAACTGGCCGCCCCACTCGATGTGCAGCTTCTGGCGGTCGTAGTCCAGGTGCTGGTCGATGGCGGTGTGCGCATCCTTGAGGAAGCCCGCCAGGTCGCGGCCGCGCACATTGAGCTTGACGAGGATGTGGCGCTCGCCGCCCTCGCGCACGATGACGCTCTGGCCCACGGTGGTGGTGATGCGCGCCACGTCGGCCAGCGGCACCTGGGCGCCATTGGCCGCCGACAGGCGCAGCGCGCCGATGGCCTCGGGGCTGCTGCGCGTGTCGGGCGTGAAGCGCACGGCCATGTCGTAGCTGCGCTCGCCCACGTACAGCTGGCCGATGGAGGCCCCGCCCACGCCGGTGGAGATGAGCTGCGCCACCTCGGAGGCATTGATGCCGTAGCGCGCGGCAGCCGCGCGGTCCAGCGCAATGCGCAGGTTGGGCAGCGGCGGCTCCACGTCCACGGCCACGTCGGCCGCGCCGGGCACTTTCTCCAGCACGGCCACCAGGGCATCGGCCACGCGCCGGTCTTCGGCCAGGTCCTGGCCGAAGACCTTTACCGTGAGGTCGCTGTGCGCGCCGGACAGCTTGTCCTGCACGCCGTCGATCATGGGCTGCATGAAGCCCACGGAATAACCGGGCAGTTGGTCGAAGCGCGCGGCCATCTTCGCGATCAGCTGCTGCTTGGTCAGGCCCGATTTCCATTCGCCATAGGGATGCAGGCCCACGCTGGCCTCGATGTGCGAGGGCGTCCAATAGTCCGTGCCGTCATCGTTGCGCCCGGTCTGGGTGACGATGTAGGAGACCTCGGGGAACTCCAGCGCAGCGCTGCGCAGCGCGTCGGCCATGTCGCGCGCCTTGTCCAGCGTGATGCCGGGCGGCATCTGCACCTGCAGCCAGATGGAGCCTTCGTCCAGGTACGGCAGGAAGTCGCGGCCCATGGTGCCCGCCAGCACGCCCAGCGCCAGCAGCGAGGCCGCCACGGCCCCCGCCAGCCAGCGCACGCGGCCCACGGCCACGCCCAGGAAGCGGTCATAGCCCACGCCCAGCCGGTGCAGCACGGGGTTGTGGAAGATCTTGCGCGGCCTGCGGAAGGCCAGCCAGGCCAGGGCCGGCGTGAGCAGCAGGGCCACGGCCAGCGCCCCGACCAGGGCCGCGCCCACGGCGCTGGCCATGGGCGAGAACAGCTTGTACTCGATGCGCTCGAAGGCGAACAGCGGCAGATAGGCGGCCGCGATCACGCACATGCCGAAGAAGATGGGCCGCGCCACCTGCAGCGTGGCCGTGATGGCGTCCTTGGGCGTGAGCGGCCGGTTCTGGTCGGCCTCGCGGCGCCGCAGGATGTTCTCGACCACGACCACGGCGCCGTCCACCAGGATGCCGAAGTCGATGGCGCCCAGCGACAGCAGGTTGGCCGGAATCTTCGCGTGGTGCATGAAGATGAAGGCCAGCAGCAGCGCCATGGGAATGGTCAGCGCCACGATCAGCGCCGCGCGCGGGCTGCCCAGGAAGACCAGCAGCACCAGGGTGACGACGATCAGGCCTTCGGCCAGGGTCTTTCCCACGGTGTGGGTGGTGCGTTCGATCAGCGTGGTGCGGTCCAGGTAGGGCACGACCTTCACGTCGGGCGGCAGCAGCTTGCCGTTGAGCTCCTCCACGGCGGCGTGGATGCCCTCCAGCGCCTGCGAGGGGTTGGAGCCCTTGAGCAGCAGCACGATGCCCTGCAGGGTGTCGGAGTTGCCGTCCTTGCCCAGGATGCCGCGCCGCTCCACGTTGCCGTAGGTCAGCCGCCCCAGGTCCTTGACCAGCACGGGCGTGCCGCTGTCCGTGGTCTTGACGACCACGTTGCCCATGTCGTCCAGCGAGCCCAGCAGGCCCACGCCGCGCACCACATAGGAGACATCGCCCCGGTCGATGACGCTGCCGCCGCCGCTGGCGTTGTTGGCATTGATGGCCTCGATCACCTGGGACAGCGCCAGCCCGTACTGCAGCAGCCGCGCCGGGTCCAGCTCCAGCATGAACTGCGTGGTCAGGCCGCCGAAGTTGGTCACGTCCACCACGGACTGGGCCTTCTTCAGGCGCGGGATCACCACCCATTGCTGCAGCTCGGACAGCTCGCGCAGGCTGCGCACGGGGCTTTCCAGCGTGTAGCGGTAGACCTCGCCCGTGGGCGAGCTGTAGGGGTCCAGCCCGGCGCGGGCGCCATAGGGCAGCGTGACCTCGTCGATGCGCTCCTTCAGGCGCTGGCGCGCCCAGTAGCCGTCCACGCCGTCCTCGAAGACCACGGTGATCAGCGACAGCGCGAACAGGCTGCGCGAGCGCAGCACGTGCATGCCGGGCGTGGCCAGCAGGGCGCGCTCCAGCGGAATGGTGATCTGCTGCTCTATCTCCTCGGCCGCAAGGCCTGGCACCTGGGTGACGATCTGCGAGGTCACGTCGGCAATGTCGGGATAGGCCTCCAGCGGCAGCTGCTTCCAGCTGAACACGCCATACAGGGCCGCGAAGCAAAAGACCAGCCAGACCACGCCGCGGCGCGAAAAGCCGATGTTGACGATGCGCTCGATCATTGCAGCAGCACTCCCCCGTTGACCACCACGCGCTCGCCGGCGGCCAGGCCCGAGAGGATCTCGGCCTGGCCGTCCTGCTGCGCGCCGACCTGCACGTCGCGCGGCTCGAAGCGCCAGCCGCCCTTGTCCACGAACACGCGCGTGCTGACCTGGCCCTGCAGCAGCGCCGCGGCCGGCACCATCACGGCCTGGCGCGCCGGGGCGTCGAAGCCCACGCGCGCAAACATGCCGGGGCGCAGCCGCCCTTCGGGGTTGTCCACGGCCACGCGCACCTTGACGCTGCGCGTGGCGGTGTCCACCAGCTCGCCCACGTACTGCACGCGGCCCTGCAGCTGCAGGTCGGGATAGGCGGCCAGCGCGATGTGGGCCTGCTGGCCCACGTCCACATGGGCCAGGTCGCGCTCGCTGACGCTGGCGCTGAGCCAGACCTTGCGCAGGTCGGCCACGGTCATGACGGAGGCATTCACATCGTTCCAGTAGCCGCCCTGCGAGCCCGCCATCTCCACCACGCGGCCGCTGATGGGCGACTTGACCACGTAGCTGCCGCGCGAGCCTTCCTGCACGGCCGCACCCAGCTGGGACAGATGATCGGAGGCGGCGCGCGCATCGGCACCTGCTGCGGCCAGCGACTGCTGCGCGGCCTCGTAGTCCTTGCGCGCGGCGATCTCGGCATCGAACAGCAGCTTCTGGCGGTCGAATTCCTGGCGCGCGTGCAGCAGCGCGGCCTGGGACTTGGCGTGCTCGGCACGCACGCTGGAGATCTCGGAGGAGTCCATGGTGATCAGCGCATCGCCGGCCTTCACCGCATCGCCCAGCTGGTGGTGCAGGCGCACCAGGCGGCCCGCCACGGGCGGCGTGATGCGGACCAGCTTTTCAGGCTCGGCCTCGATGGTGGCGGGGGCCGACAGGCGGGTCTGCAGCGGCTGCAGGGCGATCTCGGCCACCTGCAGGCGCTCGCGCAGCGGCGAGCCTTCGGGCACCACGATGAGGTTGCCTTCGCGGCGCACGGGAGCCGGCTGCGGGACGGCGGTGGCGGGGGTTGCTGCTGCAGCCTGGGTTTCGGCCGGGCCGTTGCAGGCGGCCATGGCCACGCTGATCAGCAGCCCGCCCACAGGCCAGGCGGCCGCCAGCAAGGGATGGCGCTGGTGCAGGCCATGGAGTCGGTCATGGGGTCGGCCATGTGGTTGGCCATGGGGTCGGCCTGGTCGTTCAGAAGCGAGAAAGCGGGTCATCCTGAGGTCTCCGGGCGCCACGGACCCGCGCAGACCTCTCGCCCCTTCAGGCGATCACAGGTCTCCGCCCGGGTCCGGGCAGATCAAGAAATGGAAGAAGGGAAAGACGGGAAGGGACGGCGCGGCAGCGCCTGGCAGGATCGGGATCGGAATCAGGATCGGGGTCCATGGGGTACTCCTTTGCGTGTGGGTGGCGCAGTCCCCGTGCAGGCCGGGAGCCCTGTTTGCTGCAGTGCAATATGTGCCCGGAATTATCAAAGGCGAAAGTGCCTGCGGCCAGCCTTTGTTGGGAAGGCTGGCCTGTTCATTGGTGGATGCGGGATATACCTTCGTATAGAAGATGGCCGGCACAAGGCCCCCTCGGCCCGGCCCAGCCCGGCCCGGAAAGCAAAAAGCCGCCAGCGCGGAGCGGGCGGCTTGCGGGCGATGGCCTGCGGGAAAGCTCAGTCCACTTTCAGGCCGATGGCTTTCACCAGTTCGCCAAAGCGCTCGCGCTCGGTGGCGTGGTGGTCGATGAAGGCCTTGCGGCTCAGGGGCGCGGGCGTGGCGCCCAGGGTGAGGATGACGTCGTTGACGTTCTTTTGCTCCAGCGCCTTGGCCACGGCAGTGCGAACGGCCTCGATCACCGATTCGGGCGTGCCCGTGGGCGCGTAGATGCCGAACAGCGTGTCGGCGTCAAAGCCCGGCAGGCCGCTTTCGGCCAGCGTGGGCACGTTGGGGTATTGCGGCGAGCGGTGCGGGCTGCCGATGGCCAGCAGGCGCAGCTTGCCCGCCTCGACCTGCTTGAGGCCCGGACCCGGGTCGAACCAGAACTGCAGCTGCCCGCTGAGCACGTCGCTGAGCGCCGGGCCCGCGCCCTTGTAGGGGGCATGCACGGCATCGACACCGGCCATGCGCTTGAACATCTCGCCGGCCAGGTGCGGCGAGCTGCCCTGGCCCGGCGAGCCGTAGGACAGCTTGCCGGGGTTGGCCTTCAGGTGCTTGATGAAGTCGGCCACGTTGGTGGCGGGCACGGCAGGATTGGTCTCCAGGAACACATGCACGCGCGCCACGGCAGCCACGGGCGTCAAGTCCTTTTCGGGATTGAAGGCCAGCTTGCTGTAGATCATCGGGTTGATGGTGATGGCCCCGCCCGAGCTGAGCAGCAGCGTGTAGCCATCCTTGGGCGCGCGCACGGTTTCGCTGATGCCGATGTTGCCGCCCGCGCCGGGCTTGTTGTCCACCACCACCGACTGGCCCAGCACCTGGGACATGGTGGGCGTGATGGCGCGCGCCAGCACATCGGCCGCGCCGCCGGGCGCGAAGTTCACGACCAGGCGCACGGGGCGCTCGGGCCATTTGTCGCCGGCCTTCTGCGCCAGTGCAGGGACCGAGGCCGTCGCGCCCAGCAGGGCCAGCAGGCCCAGGCGGCGCCAGCGGCTGAAGGGGGTTGTCTTGTGCATGAGCTATGTCTCCTTGGGTTATGAGTTCTTGAAAACGGTGAGGGCGCCTGAAGCAGCAGCGGCGCAGCGGCGCTACGGTCAATCCAGCCGTATGCCCGCCGACTCGATGACCTGGCCCCAGCGCCGGCTTTCGCTGCGCCAGTAGTCACGCATCTGCGCAGGCGTGCCGGGCAGCGGCTCCAGCGACAGCGCCTCGAAACGCGCCAGCACGGCAGGCGAGCGCAGCGCCTGCTGCAGCGCCACGGACCAGGCCTGCACGGTGGCGTCGTCCGTGCCTGCGGGTGCCACCAGGCCCTGCCAGGCATGGGCCTCGAAATCCTTGACGCCCTGCTCGGCCAGCGTGGGCACGGCCGGATGGCTCCTGAGACGCTCGGCGCTGGCCACGCCGATGACGCGCAGCTTGCCCGCCGCAATGTGCTGGGCCGCCGCCGCGCTGTCGGCCAGCATGAAGGGGATCTGGCCGCCGATCACATCGATCAGGGCCGGCCCCGCGCCGCGATAGGGCACATGGGACATCTTCACGCCCAGGCGCTGCGACAGCAGTTCGGTGGCCAGGTGATGCGGCGTGCCCAGGCCCGGGCTGCCGTAGCTGACGGGGCCTGGCTGGGCCTTCACCCACTGCGTGAACTCCTGCAGGTTGTGCACCGGCAATTGGTTGCCGACCACGAGGAACAGCGGAAAGCGCGCCAGCAGGCCGATGGGCACGAAGTCCTTCTCGGCGTTGTAGGCCAGCTTGCGAAACAGGTGGGGATTGGCCGCCAGCGTGGCGAAGTCGGCCGTGAAGACCAGGCTGCCCAGCTCGCGCGTGCGCGCCGCGTATTCGGCGGCGATGTTGGTGCCGGCCCCGGGCTTGTTCATGACGACCACGGTGCGGCCCAGGGCCTTGCCAAAGGACTCGCCCACGGTACGCGCCACGGCGTCCGAGCCGCCGCCTGCGGCAAAGCCCACCACCCATTCGACGGGCTTGCCGGTCTGGGCGTGTGCCGTGCCCATGCCCAGCAGGGGCGGGGCGCCTATGGCCAGTGCGGCCTTGAGTGCTTGTCTGCGCAGCATCTTGTCTCCTTGTTGTAGTGGCTCGTTTTGCCTTGAGCGCGTTCAGCGCGGTGCGACGGCGCCCGCGTTCTCTGACAGGCTGACCAGTGCATGCAGCGTGCGCGTCACGGGAACGGCAATGCCCAGGCGGTCGGCCACCTGCAGCACGGCACCGTGGATGGCGCCCGTCTCGGTGGCACGGCCGGCCAGCAGGTCCTGCAGCATCGAGGGCTGGTGGCCCCGGTGGTGGTCCAGCGCATCGCGCACGGCCGCACCCACGCGCTCGGCGCTGGCGGCGACGCCATGGGCATGGGCGACGGACAGCACCTCGTCCAGCACGCGCTGCAGCAGGGCCTCGCCCTGCGGATTGGCCAGTCCGTCCACGGTCTGGCGCGTCACGGCGCACACGCCGTTGAAGGCGGCATTGAAGGCCAGCTTCTCCCAGATGGCTTCCTGCACCTGCGGGTCGATGCTGCAATGCATGCCTGCGCGGTTGAGGTCTTCCGCCAGCAGGTCGAAGACCGCGCTGCGCTGGCCGTTGCAGGGCATGAAGCGGATACTGCCCTGCCCCATGGAGCTGACCTCGCCCGGCGACATCACGCGCGCAGGCCAGGTGGTCACGCCCACGGCGATGCGTTCGAGCGGCACCATTTCACGCAACACATCGGCATGGCCTATGCCGTTTTGCAGGCTCAGGAAATGCGTGTCCGGCCCGATGAGATGGGCAATGCCCTGCAGCGCGGCCCGCGTATGGGCCGACTTGGTGAAGACCAGCCACAGCGCGGGCCCCGCCGTGAGCTGCTCGGCCCGCGCCGCATGCACGCGGACCTTGAGCAGCCCCTCATCGGTGTGGCAGCGCGCGCCATCGCGGTTCAGGGCCTGCAGCAGTTCGTCGTTCACATCGACCAGGGTCACGTCCAGGCCGATGCGGGCCAGCCGCGCGCCGAACAGGGTGCCCATGGCGCCTGCGCCGAGGATGCCTATGCTTCTTGTGTTTTCCATTGCCGTGTCTCCTGCAGGGGGCTTCGCCTCAGGCGACTTCGACCTCGACCACGATGGGCTTGGGATGGGCCAGCGCGCGCTCCAGCACATCGGCCAGCTCGGCCGCGTTCTCCACATGCACGCCGTCGCAGCCCTGGCCACGGGCCAGCGCCACGAAGTCGATGTCGGGCAGTTCCGTGCCCTCGACCTTCTCGCCCTCGCGGTAGCCGAAGACATGGGCGAAGTCCTGCAGCGCTGCGTAGCGGCGGTTCTTGAGGATCACGAAGCTGATGGGCAGGCGCAGCTGGGCTGCGCTCCAGAGGGCCTGGATGGCGTACATGGCCGAGCCGTCGCCGATGACGGCGACCACCTTGGACTCGGGCTGTGCCAGTGCCACGCCCACGGCGGCCGGCATGCTGTGGCCCAGGCCGCCGCTGCACATGGTGTAGAAGGTGCCCGAGTGGAAGATGGGCAGGTAGGTCTGGATGGTGGAGCGCGAGCTGGGTGCCTCTTCCACCACGATGCTGCGCCGGTCACGCACCTGGGCCAGCGTGTGCATGGCAAAGGCCACCGACATGCGCTCGCCTGCGGCGGGCGCGGCCGGCACCGGCGCTGCGGGCCGGGGTGCGGGCGCCTGGCGCGGTGCGGGCGCGGGGCGCTGCAGCAGCTCCTCCACGCCCATGCGCACATTGCCCACGGCGGCCGTGCCCACGGGGGCCCAGGCGGCAATGGCCGGGTCCTCGATCAGCTGGTAGAGCGCCGTGCCTTCGGGGATGTGCGGGCCCTCGCCTTCCACGTGGTAGGTGAAGGCGGCCGCGCCCACGGCGAAGACCACGTCATGGCCGGACAGCAGCTGCACGATGCGCTCGCGCATGGCGGGCAGGAAGCCGGCGAACAGGGGATGGTCCTCGGGGAAGCTGCAGCGCCCGCTCATGGGGGCCACGAAGACGCGGGCCTGGTGGCGCTCGGCCAGCGCGACCACGGCATCCCAGCCCTGGGCCCGGTCCACGGCCGCGCCCACGACCAGGGCCGGGGCACGCGCGGCGTCCAGCGCCTGGCCGATGAGCTCCAGCGTGCGCGGGTCGGGCCGCGTCTCGAAGCCCACATGGCGCAGCGTGACGGGCTCGGCCGGCTTGTCCCAGTCATCGGCGGGAATGGAGACCAGCACGGGGCCGCGCGGCTCCTGCATGGCGATGTAGTAGGCGCGCGCCAGCGCCTGGGGCACGTCTTCGGCGCGTGCGGGCTCGCAGCTCCACTTCACATATGGCTTGGGCAGCTCGGCGGCCTGGCTGGAGTGCAGGAAGGGGTCGAACTGCAGCAGCGAGCGCGCCTGCTGGCCCGCCGTGATCACCAGGGGCGTGCGGTTCTTGAAGGCCGTGAAGATGTTGGCCATGGCGTGGCCCACGCCCGCAGCCGAATGCAGGTTCACGAAGCTGGCATTGCGCGTGGCCTGGGCGTGGCCGTCGGCCATGCCCACGACGACGGTTTCCTGCAGGCCCAGCACATAGGAGAAGTCTTCGGGGTAGTCGCGGAACAGCGGCAGCTCGGTCGAGCCCGGGTTGCCGAAGATGCGCGTCATGCCCAGCTCGCGCAGCATGGCGATCACGGCATGGCGCACGGTGTAGGTCGCGGTGTAGGTCGCGGTGGAAGAGGATGCCTCGGCGGGCTGGCTGCGCGGTGTGGTGGGTGCTTGCAAGATGGGGTCTCCTGGGGAATGGGCCGGCCGCCCGGTGCGTGCCGCGCGGTGGCCATGGAAGTCGGTGCCCATGGTGCAGGCGCTTATGATTTCCAGCAATTGAATAAACTATCTAAGAGATATTCACCAAATGGATATCAAGAACCTGGACCTCAACCTGCTGCGCGTCTTTGACGCCGTGTACCGCCACTGCAGCGTCAGCCGCGCGGCCGAGGAGCTGGGCATGTCCCAGCCCGCCGCCAGCCAGGCCGTGACGCGGCTGCGCCTGCTGCTGGGCAATCCGCTGTTCGAGCGCGCGCACGCAGGCGTGCGCCCCACGCCGCGTGCCGAGCGCCTGGCGCTGGCCGTGCGCCAGGCGCTGGAGGTGCTCGAAGTCGCCATGTCCGAGGCCCAGAGCTTCGAGCCGCTGCAGGCGCGCCAGCGCTTTCGCATCCACCTGAGCGACATCGGCGAGGCGCGCTTTCTGCCGCCGCTGATGCAGGCGCTGCACCAGCGCGCCCCGCATGTGCAGCTGGAGACCCTGCCCATGCCGCTGGACGGCATTGCCGATGCGCTGGACCGGGGCACGCTGGACATCGCCATCGGCTTTCTGCCGGGTGGCACGCGGACCCGGCAGACCGTGCTGCTGTCCGACCATTACGGCGTGCTGCTGCGCAGCGGCCACCCCGCGCTGGCGCACGTGCCCGAAGACGCGCCACTGGCGCTGGCCACGCTGCGCCAGCTGGATTTCGCGGCGGTGCGCTCGCATTCGGAGACGCTGCGCATCCTGCAGGCGCTGCGGCTCGATGAGCGCATCCGCCTGTCGGCAGCACACTTCATGGCCGTGCCCTCCATCGTGGGCAAGACCGACCTGGCGGTGATCATGCCGGCCGAGATCGCGGCCGGCTTTGTCGAGCGCGGCGGCTATGCGGTGCGCGATGCCGACCTGCCCGATCACCGCTTCGACGTGTCGCTGCACTGGAGCTGGCGCTTCGAGCAGGAACCGGCCAAGCGCTGGCTGCGCGAACTGGTCTGCGAGCTGTTCCAGCAGCCCCGGCACCGCGAGGCCGCCGCGCCCTGAAGGGCCGGCCGTCACGGCCATGACTTGCGGGCTGCCAACACTAGAGCGTGTTATGCACTTTTACGTGCCCGCGAAAGCCGGGAAAGGGGTCCGGAACGAGGCGTAGCACGCGCCGCGGTTGCCACACCGCAAGCGGGCTGCAACGAAGGGCCGGGCCCCTTTCCCGGCTTTCCCGGAGGGTTGGCTCTGCGCGCAGGCGCTCGCGGCGTTGCAGCGCTTGCCAAGGCTTCAGCCTTGGCGGCGCACTGCGCCTTGCGATCACCAGCGCGCAGAGCCAACGCGGGTACTTAAAAGTGCACAACACGCTCTAGGCAGCCGGGCCTGCCGACTCAGTTTCGTCTAAGAAACCGGCGCCAGACTGGTCCCTGCGCCGACAAGGGCACGCGGCCGGCCGCGCCGAAGATGGGCACCGGCCTGTTTCATCCACTCTCCAGGAAAGACTCACCATGCAACTCAAGGACAAGGTCGCCTTCATCACCGGCTCGGCCAGCGGCATCGGCAAGGAGATCGCCACGCTGTTCGCCAGCGAAGGCGCGCGCATCGTCATTGCCGACCTCAACAAGGAGGCAGCCGACGCCACGGCGGCCGAGCTGCGCGCCACGGGAGCCCAGGCCATGGGCGTGGCCGTGGACGTGACCGACGAGGCCCAGGTCAACGCCTCGGTCGAGGAGGCCGCCCGGGCCTTCGGCGGCATCGACATCCTGGTCAGCAATGCCGGGATACAGATCGTGCATCCGGTGGAGGAATTCAGCTTTGCCGACTGGAAGAAGATGCTGGCCATCCACCTGGACGGCGCCTTCCTCACCACGCGCGCCTGCCTCAAGCACATGTATGCGCAGGGCCGCGGCGGCAGCGTGATCTACATGGGATCGGTGCACTCCAAGGAGGCCTCGCTGCTCAAGGCGCCCTATGTCACGGCCAAGCACGGCCTGATCGGGCTGGCCAAGACCGTGGCCAAGGAAGGCGCCAAGCACGGCGTGCGCGCCAATGTGATCTGCCCGGGCTTCGTGCGCACGCCGCTGGTGGACAAGCAGATTCCCGAGCAGGCCCGCACGCTGGGCATCAGCGAGGACGAGGTCATCAAGAACGTGATGCTCAAGGAAACCGTGGACGGCGAGTTCACCACCACAGAGGACGTGGCCCGCGTGGCCCTGCTGTTCGCGGGCTTCCCCAGCAATGCGCTGACCGGCCAGTCGCTGGTGGTCAGCCACGGCTGGTTCATGCAGTAAGTCGCCAGTCGGCCACCCAATCGGCCCTCAATCGGCCTTCAGGCCCAGCGCACGCGTCACGGCCGCATAGCGGTCGATGTCGGCCGCGATCAGCGCCTGGAATTGGCCCGGTGTCTGCCGCGCCAGGGTGTAGCCCTGGTCGCGCAAGCCAGCGCTGACGGCGGGATCGGCCAGCGCCTGCTCCAGCGTGTCATGCAATGCCTGCACCGTGGCCCGGGGCGTGGCGGCAGGTGCCAGCAGGCCGTGCCACTGCTCCACCGCAAAGCCCGGCAGGCCGCGCTCGGCCACCGTGGGAACGCCGGCCAGCTGCGGCAGTCGCTGCGGCGCCGTGACGGCCAGGGCGCGCACGCGGCCTGCAGCGATCATGGCCGCAGCACTGCTGGCCGTGACCATGCCCGCCGCCACCTGGCCTGCCGCCACGGCCGTGATGGCCGGGCCGCAGCCCTTGTAGGGCACATGCTGCACAAAGCGCTTCGCCTCCCGGGCCAGCATCTCGCCGGCCAGGTGCTGGGGCGTGCCGTTACCGCAGGAGGCGAACAGCAGCGGCCGTTCCTGGTGCGCCTGGGCCAGCGCGTCCTCCAGCGTCTGCAGCGCGCTGTCCGCAGGCACGACCAGCACCGAGGCGATGGAGCCTGCGTTGAACACCGCCGTGAAGTCCTTGCGCGGATCGAAGTCCAGGCGCTCGTACACACCGGGGTTGATGGCGAACGAGCTGTTGGCCATCAGCAAGGTGCTGCCGTCCGCCACGGCCTGGGCCACGGCATGGGCGCCGATGTTGCCGCTGGCGCCGGGCCGGTTCTCCACCACCACGGGCTGGCCCAGGCGCTGCTGCAGCTGCTCGCCCAGGCGCCGCGCCAGCAGGTCCGTGCCGCCACCCGGCGGAAACGTCACGACGATGGTGATGGGCCGCTCCAGGCGCGTGCCGGCCTTGCCGGGCGCCGCCAGCCACAGCCCCGATGCGCCCGCCAGCAGCGCACAGGCCGCTAGCGTCCAGAGTCCCCGCCCGCGCAAAGAAAATGCCATGGCCGAGTCCTCAGGTGTCGAGGCCGATGTCGAGAACCCGGGCGCTGTGCGTGATCCAGCCCACGGCGATCTGGTCCACGCCGGTCTCGGCCACGGCGCGCGCCGTCTCGGGCGTGATGCGGCCCGAGGCCTCGGTCACCGCGCGCCCGCGCGCCATGGAGACGGCCGTGCGCAGCGTGTCCAGGTCCATGTTGTCCAGCAGCACCACTTCCACGCCCAGGGACAGCGCCACCTCCAGCTGCTCCAGCGTGTCCACCTCCAGCTGGATCTGCACCATGTGGCCCACGCCCGCGCGCGCCCGGGCCAGGGCCTCGGCCACGCCGCCGGCCAGCGCGATGTGGTTGTCCTTGATCAGCACGGCATCGTCCAGGCCGAAGCGGTGGTTGCTGCCGCCGCCCACGCGCACCGCGTACTTCTGCAGCGCACGCAGGCCGGGCATGGTCTTGCGCGTGCAGGTCACGCGTGCGCCCGTGTCGGCGATGGCCCTCGCGATCGATGCCGTGGCCGTGGCCACGCCGCTCAGGTGGCACAGGTAGTTGAGCGCCACGCGCTCGGCGGTGAGGATGGCGCGCGCGCTGCCGTGGATGCGCGCGATCTCCTGGCCGGGCGCCAGTTCGCTGCCATCGCGCAGCACCGGCTCGAAACGCGACTGCGCATCCAGCGCACGGAACGCCAGCCGCGCCATGTCCAGCCCGGCCAGCACGCCCTCCTGGCGCGCCACAAGGCGCAGTTCGGCCTGTGCGTCGGCAGGGACGATGGCATCCGTGGTCAGGTCGCCCGCGCGGCCCAGGTCTTCCAGCAGGGCCGAGCGCACCAGCGGCTCCAGCATCAGGTCGGGCAGCGGCGGTACCGGCAGGCGGGCACTGAGGGCATTGGCAATATTAATGCTCATTTTGAGTATATGTAGGTCAAAAAAATGTGGCGCGCGGCCTTGCGGGCTTAAGCGAGGAACTTATGCTAGATACGAGCATAAGTGCTGTCAAGCCATTGACACAATCGGGCAAGTGCCGTGCGGCTCAGGGGGAACCGTCGATTCCCTTGGCCAGGGGCAGCTTGCTGCCCGAGATGGCCCGCTCCAGCAGCACATCGCTGCGAAAGCGGAACAGCTTGGCGGGCCGGCCCGCCGAGCCCACCGTGAGCTGGCCGGTCTCCTCGACCAGATCCTGCTGCTCGATCAGGCGGCGGAAGTTCTGCTTGTGCAGCCCGCGCCCGGCCAGGGCCTCCACCGTCTGCTGCAGCTGCAGCAGCGTGAACTCGGGTGGCATCAGCTCGAACACCACGGGCCGGTACTTGATCTTGGCGCGCAGCCGCGCCATGCCCGTGGCCAGGATGCGGCGATGGTCGTGGTGCATGGCCTCGCCGGGCAGCATGGCGGCCGCGCCATGGACGCGGTGAGCCGCCTCCTGCACCAGTCCGGCCTCGTACAGCAGTTCGTAGCGCTGCAGCACCATGTCCTCGTTCCAGGGCCCGCCGTCCAGGCCGAAGGCGATGTCCGCGCGCTGGCGCCGCAGCGCACGCTGGGCGCCGCGCGCCTCGGCCATCCAGGCATGCAGGCGCGGAGCGATGTGGGAGCGCAGCAGGGCCGGCTCGCCGCCGCGCCAGTCTTCCCAGGGAAAGTAGCGGTACCAGTCCTGCCAGACGGCCTGCCCCGCGCTGCGGTCCGCGGATTCGCGCGTCAGCCCCAGGTAGCTGACCGAGATCACGCGCGCCCCGCTGGCATCGGTGCGATCGCCATCGGCAAAGGTGTAGAGCTGCTCCATGTAGCCCAGCGGGTGATGGGTCTGCTCCTCCACCCAGGCGCGCAGGCCGGCCTGCAGCGAACGGTGCCCCACCTCGAACGGCCCCGCCGGCAGCAACTGCCCGTCCGCCGTGGTCAGCACGCGCGGTGTGCCCTGGGTCACCGCCGCCAGCACGGCGACGAGTTCGGCATGGATGGGAGAGGCTGCGGGACTGGTGGGGTGGGGCACGAAGGTGAGGGAGGTCGGTTGGCGGGATGGGTGATTATGGTGGGTTGAAGGGGCGGCTTCGAGCCCGGCACAGCAGACCGCCACGGGCCATCGGACGGTCAAATTCAACCTGTTGAGCGCCGGCGTGTTTTTCTATCGCATGACTACCCGCGGCGTTCGAGCTGTCGCAGGTACTTTTCCAGCAGTTCAGCGGTGTGCTCATTCATGCCCGCCTCCCAGCTCGCGCTCGATCTGTTCGATGCTGGGCAGGCTGCTTTGCAGGGTTTCCGGCAAGGCACGGGTGAGCTCGAAACCGGAAACGCCGATGGGCTTGTCCACGCCGCGCAGCGCATACTCGGCCAGCACGTGATTGGGTTTCTGGCACAGGATCAAACCGATGGTGGGTTGGTCGGTTGCGTGTCGCAACCTGTCGTCCACAACGTTGCAGTAGAAGTTCATCTTGCCCGCGTATTCAGGCTTGAAATCGCCCCGCTTGAGGTCGATGACCACGTAGCAACGCAGCTTGAGATGGTAGAACAGCAGGTCTATGTAGAAATCGTCTCCGGCAAGGTCCAGGTGGTATTGGCGCCCCACAAAGGCGAAGCCCTGGCCCAGCTCCAGGAGAAATTTTTCCAGATGGGTGATCAGACCGGTTTCCAACTCACGCTCATGGAAACCTGATTCCAACGTCAGGAAGTCGAACAGGTAAGGGTCCTTGAGCGTTTGCTGTACCAGGTCGGAATCCGGCGGAGGCAGGCGCAAGGCGAAGTTGCTGGCAGCTCTGCCTTGTCGCAGGTGCGCGGCTGTTTCGATCTGCATCAGCAGGACACTGCGGCTCCATCCGTTTTCGATGGCTGCGCACATGTACCAATGGCGTGCGCCCGGCTCCTTCACCTTGGCGATCAGCTCGGCATGGTGGCCCCACGGCAGGGACAGCAGAACATCAGGAGAAAACACCTGTGCGCCATCTGCCGCCACCCCCGGCGCCAGGCGGCTTTGTGCCACAGCCTGTGGCACTTTTTCGCTGGGGGCAAGTTGTGCCACGGCCTGTGGCACTTTCTCTGTGCTCCCGGCTGTGGCAGCCAGAGAGGGATACTCGCGATAAAAAGCCAGCATGCGCTTGATGTTGCGCTCGGAAAAACCTTTTTCCTCCGGCAGTTCGTTGTGCAGATCCCTGGCCAGCCGAGGGATGACTGCGGCACCCCAGCCTTCCCGCTTCTGGCGCTGGTCGATCAGTGCCCCGATATCCCAATACAGGCGGATCAATTCGGCATTGACCGCCAGCATGGCCCGCGTCTGGGCATGGCGGACACGCTGCTTGATATCGGCCAGCAGTGCCGGGTAGTCGGCGGGTAGGTGGGTGCTCATACTGCGCCCCCGCTGGTGGCCCTGAGTCCGTCCGGAGGGAATTTTTCGCGCACCTCGGTCCGGGCGTCCCATCCAGCCTTTTCCATAGCCTGCGTGATGAACTTGGTACAGATATCGCGTTCGCCAAGCGCCTGCTTATCCATAGGACGTGATTCCTTTCTTGCTGGCGTTACCGTGCTCGGGCCTGTCTTTTCACTCTGTCGGGTGACGACGGGTCATCTTACGGCGCTCGCTCCGAAACAGCCTGGGCCTCTGCAGAGCGATCCGGCACGATCGGAAGCTCAATGTCCAGGCCCCCACGGAGCATCTGCCTTGCATTCCCGAAGAAGAGTTCGGCACGGATGGGAGGGACTGCGGAACTGGAGGGTGAAGGCGGTCGGTTGGCGGGATGGATGGCTATGGTGGGTTGAAGGCGCCGGCCTGCCCCCGGTCAGGCGTGCGCGTTCACACGGCCGCCGAGGTGCTGGTCCACCATGGCCTTGGCCTGTCCCAGGCTGCAGCCATGCTCACTCTGGCAGGCTCTGATGGCCGCCATCTTCTGCAGGGGATCGGCGGCAAGGGTGCGCCAGTCAATCTTTGCGGGCTCTGGCACCAGGCCGGGCTGCGTGCTGCCCTCGTCCGATGAACACACTTCCCAGCGCGCCACGACGGGAAAGGAAAGGTCCACGGCGGGCAGCCGGTCCAGTTCGGCCGCCAGTTCATCCTGTGAAATCAATGAAGCCACCTGGCGAACACGCGCCCGGGGCCCGTCGCGCCAAGGCCTGATCTCCAAGGGACGCCGGCAGAAATCCTGCAGATAGCCTCCCAACTCCTGCGTCATGAAGCGCGTGGTCTGTGCGACATCGGCCCGCAACAATTGCAAAGCCTCCGGCTCCGACAATTCATCCAGCTGATCGCTCAGGTCCGCAAAGGCCTGCAGAAATCCCGCACAGACAAAGTCATCGAAGCAGGCATGGGCAACGCTGCTGGCCTCGTCATCGTGCAACACCAGCGCCACGCCCACGCCATGCGTGTCCAGCGGCGTCAGGCACCAGGCATCGCCGGCGCCCGACTGGGCGAATGGCAGAAAGCTCCGGCCGTTCTGTGCGCCAGGATGAAGCCAGCCCTCGATGACTTCCCGGCTGGCTTCGGCGTCTATCCATTCGAAGTCCTGCCAACTCATGAACAAGGGCGGGTCCTGCAGGCAGCGCTGGCGCCAGGTATCAGCCCAATCCGGGCCATAGTGGGTCTTTCCCGATGCCAGAAATTCCTTCAACAGTGGCGGCAAGGCAATGCCGGTCTGGGTGGAGAGCGTTTCGTAGTCGATCATCGGGTTCATCCCACATCCATATGCAGCCTATGCTCGCCGCAACGCACGCACCGGAAAAGGCAGCCTGAAATCATGCCGTCCGTGGACATGCGCTCCAGCATCCACTGGGCATCCTTTTTGTAGATGCCTTCGATGTCGGGCAGGACCTCAGCGAGGAAAGGCTCGACGGCCTGCCTGTCGGCGTGACCCAGGAAGACACAGGGCTCGTTGCAGTGCGTGAGCCACACGGGCTGCTGCCAGGCCCTGTAGCCGGGCGTGCGCAGCGCGATCTCCAGTAGCAGTTCCCTGGCGATGGCGGGCTCCGGGTCTGCCGGATCAGGCGACACGCCTTCGATATCGGTGTATCCCACAAGTTCGCCGTCGTATGTCTCGCAAGCCTGCCCGCTGGCAATGCACCAGGGACACAGGTAATCGGGGCTTTGCTGGCTGTAGAACGGGCCTTCGTACTTGAGGCTGCGGTTTTGTCCGCAGCAGGAACACACACCCTCTTCCTGCTCGAAGACGGTTTCATAGGCACCGGGATGGAATCTGAAATGCGGGCGGTCCATTTCAAGGTCTCTCTTTCCCCAATGGAAAGGCGCCATTGTCCATGGCGGCTCAGCGCGTGGAAATGAAACGTTCCTGGCAAGAAAAAACCGCGCAAAGCGCGGTTTTTCCGAGAAGCGCGGGAGCTGCTTTAGCAGCCCCGCTGCAGCATGTGCCGCCTCAGACGTTGAACAGGAAGTTCATCACGTCGCCATCCTTGACGACATATTCCTTGCCTTCGGCGCGCATCTTGCCCGCGTCCTTGGCGCCTTGCTCGCCCTTGAAGGCGATGAAGTCGTCGAAGGAGATGGTCTGGGCGCGGATGAAGCCGCGCTCGAAGTCGCCGTGGATGACGCCTGCGGCCTGGGGGGCGGTGTCGCCGACCTTGATGGTCCAGGCGCGCACTTCCTTGACGCCGGCCGTGAAGTAGGTCTGCAGGCCCAGCAGGCCGAAGCCGGCGCGGATCAGGCGGTTCAGGCCCGGTTCTTCCAGGCCCAGTTCCTGCAGGAACATGTCGCGGTCCTCGTCGCTCATCTCGGCCATTTCGGCCTCGATCTTGGCGCAGATGGCCACGACGGGAGCGCCCTGCGCCTCGGCATAGGCCTTGAGGCTGTCGAGCAGCGGGTTGTTCTCGAAGCCGTCTTCGCTGACGTTGCCCACGAACATGGCGGGCTTGGCGGTGATCAGGCAGAACTGCTTGAGCAGGGGCGCGTCTTCCTTGGAGACGGGCACCGTGCGTGCGGGCTTGCCCTGGTCCAGGGCAGCCTGGATGGGGGTCAGCAGCGCCACCAGCTTGGCCGCTTCCTTGTCGTTGCCCGACTTGGCGGCCTTGCTGTAGCGGTTCAGCGCCTTCTCGACGGTGGCCAGGTCGGCCAGGCACAGCTCGGTCTGGATGACCTCGATGTCGGCGATGGGGTCCACCTTGTTGGCCACGTGGATGACGTTCGGGTCTTCGAAGCAGCGCACCACGTTGACGATGGCGTCGGTCTCGCGGATGTGGGCCAGGAACTGGTTGCCCAGGCCTTCACCCTTGGAGGCGCCGGCCACCAGGCCCGCGATGTCCACGAATTCGACGATGGCCGGGACGATGCGCTCGGGCGTGATGATGTCGGCCAGCTTCTGCAGGCGCGGATCGGGCACTTCCACCACGCCGGTGTTCGGCTCGATGGTGCAGAAGGGATAGTTCTCGGCGGCGATGCCGGCCTTCGTCAGCGCGTTGAAGAGAGTGGACTTGCCCACATTGGGCAGGCCCACGATGCCGCATTTGAGGCTCATGGCAGGGCTTTCTACAGGGATTCTGGGGACAAACCCCGTATTTTAGTCAACCGGGCATTTCCTGTCGTTTCAGGCGAACTGCCAGTCGCCGGCCACGGACTGGCCAACAGCCAGTTCAGCCCCGTCGTGCAGGCCTTCCAGCACGGCATTCATGCCGAAGGTGATGGCACCATCGACACGGTCGTCCTGGCGGTAGGCACGGATGGCATCACCCACGGCGGTGCCCTGCACGGCCGTGACGGGGTCGATGTCGGGAATGGGGCAGCGTGTGCAGGGCTTGGCCATGCGCAGCCGCAGGCCCCGGGCATCGAGCACGTCGAACCCGTCGACCCGGTCCTCGTCATGGGCCTCCAGGCCCTCGATCACGATGTTCGGTCGGAAGCGGCGGGCATCGACGGCGGGCTGGCCGGCGGCCTGCAGGCGCTGGTTGAGCTCATCCACGGCCGCCTGGCTCAGCACCAGCAGCGGGTAGCCGTCCGCAAAGTGCACGGGCGCGGCCTCGCCGCCTGTCCAGCGCTCGCTGGTGCGGCGCGGCGCGGCCGGGTCGAAACGCACCAAGGCGCAATCCGCGCCCAGGGCCTGGGTCAGCCAGCGCGCTGCCTCCGGCCCCATGTCCCAGGCCTGGACCCCATCCGACCAGACGCGCGCCTGGCGCACCGGGCCCGTGGCCTGCAGCGGGATGCGCAGGGGCGGGAGCTGGGGGAAATGCAGGACCAGGTGGCCGGCCTCCAGCTCGGGGCGTATCCAGGCCATGCGCGGATGGTCGCGCTGGGTCAGGAATTCGCCGTTGACATCGACCACCATCCAATGGCGGTCCCAGGCCAGGCCCGTGGCGCCGACACCGCTGCTTTGCAGCGCGATGCCCGCGCAGGATTTGACGGGATATACCCACAACTGGGCAATGCGGCCCTGCACGTCTCTTTCTTGGTCAAACATCGGATAGCTCTTTTTGGGGAAATCTGGAGTGTGTATGCCATCCATGGCGCGAATGGCGCCATGCGATGGGCGGCAATATGCCAGATGGCGACGCAGGCTGCGGCACATCACGCCAAAGCCGGAGTTTGCGCCAGTTGGAATCCCCGGCATGGCCCGGACTCCTACAATGCCGGCCATGGCGCAAACCTTTGATGTATGTATACGCGGGGCCGGCATCGCAGGCCGGACCCTGGCTCTCCTGCTGGCCCGGGAACGGCTGCGCGTGGCCCTGGTGGTGGCCGCTCCCACCGGCAACGCGCCCGATGTGCGCGCCTACGCGCTCAATGCCAGCGCACGCGGCCTGCTGGACAGCCTGCGCTGCTGGCCGGACGACGAGCACGCCACGCCCGTGACGCAGATGGAAGTCTTTGGCGACCTGGACGGCCACGTGCTGTTCGACGCTGCCCGCCAGGACGTCGACGCCCTGACCTGGATCGTCGATGTGCCCGCGCTGGAGCAGCGCCTGGCCGAGGCCGTGCGCTACCAGCCCATGGTCGAGGTGGTGCACCAGCCCGTGGCCGCGCCGCTGACGGCCATCTGCGAAGGCCGTGCCAGCCGCACGCGCAGCGAGTTCGGCGTGGACTTCGCCGTCACGCCCTATGCACAGCACGCCATCGCCACCCGGCTGCACTGCGAGCTGCCGCACGGCCAGGTGGCGCGCCAGTGGTTCACGCCCGAAGGCATCCTGGCCCTGCTTCCGCTGGAAGGCCCCCAAGGCCACAGCGTGGCCGTGGTCTGGTCCATCGCCCGCGAGCTGGCCGATGGCTGGCTGGCCGCCGACACGCAGGATTTCACGGCGCGGCTGGAAGCCATCAGCCAGGGCGCACTGGGCCGGCTGGAGCTGAGCGCACCGCGCATGGCCTGGCCGCTGCAGCAGGCCGTGGCCGACCACTGGTGCGGCTCCATGCCTGACGGCGATGCACGCTCGGCCCGCAGCTGGGTGCTGGTGGGCGACGCGGCCCACAACGTGCACCCGCTGGCAGGCCAGGGCCTGAACCTGGGCCTGGGCGATGTGCAGGCCCTGGCCCGCGTGCTGCAGGAGCGCGGCTACTGGCGCAGCACGGGCGATCTGCGCCTGTTGCGCCGCTACGAACGCGAGCGCAAGGCCGCGCTGGCGCCCATGGGCCTGGCCATGGACGGGCTGCAGCAGCTGTTCAGCCGACCGGAGGTGCCGGTGCAGATGCTGCGCAACTGGGGCATGAAGGGCTTCGAGCGCTTCGGCCCGCTCAAGGACTGGATGGCGCGCCAGGCCATGGGCCTGGACCCGCGCAGCGGCGCCTGAGCCCGGCATGCAGGAATGCTTGCCGTTGAACCCTTTGCCGATTTGCGACTCGTACCCGTGCTCCGTGGCGCACTGCGCTGCGCACTCCCCCCTCAACCACGGCGCGGCCGGCCTGAACGCGGCCCCGCCCACCTCCGCATTGCCATGAAACTCTTCGCCTGCCTGCTGACGGCTGCCAGCCTGACCTGGAGCCTCGGTGTTCACGCCCAGGACGCCAACCTGCGCAAGACGCTGACCGAGCGCATTCCCCAGCTCGAAAAGATCGACGAAATCCGCCCCACGCCCATGTCCGGCCTGTTCGAGGTGCGCATCGGCACGGATCTGTTCTACACGGACGCCAAGGGCAACTACCTGATCCAGGGCGAGCTGATCGACACCAAGGCACGCCGCAACCTCACCGAAGACCGCATGAACCAGCTGACGGCGGTGGACTTCAAGCAGTTGCCGCTCAAGGACGCCGTGACCATCGTCCACGGCAAGGGCGAACGCAAGATGGCCGTGTTCGAGGACCCCAACTGCGGCTATTGCAAGCGCTTCGAACGCGACCTGCAGAACGTGGACAACGTCACCATCTACCTGTTCCTGTACCCCATCCTGAGCCCCGATTCGGCCGAGAAATCGCGCAACATCTGGTGCGCCAAGGACCAGGCCGGTGCATGGGCCGACCACATGCTGCGCGACAAGGTACCGGCCGCTGCCCAATGCGACACCTCGGCCGTGCAGCGCAACCTGGCCTTCGGCCGCAAGTACAAGATCACGGGAACGCCCACCGTCATCTTCACCAACAACACCCGAGTGCCTGGCGCCATCAGCGCCCAGGAAGTCGAGAAGAACCTGGCCGCAGCCGCAGCCGCACGCTGATCGCCGCCTCGCGGGCCCGATGCCGGGCCCGCCCCTCTGATTCCCCTTGGCCGGAGCTTCCCGGCTCCAGCCCGCCGCAGCGGGCCCGGGCAGCCTCCAGGCCACACCTGCAGGAGCCCGAATGACCTCTCCCCTCGCCGCCACCGCCGCTGCCACTGCCGCAGCGGACATCCACTACCGCGTGCAGGCCCTTGATGTGGACGCGCACCTGTTCAGCGTGCAGCTGCACATCGCCCGCCCGGCCGCCGGCCAGACCCTGTCGCTGCCGGTCTGGATTCCCGGCAGCTATCTGGTGCGGGAGTTCTCCAAGAACCTCCAGGACCTGTCTGCCGAGCAGGACGGCCGTCCCGTCGCGCTGGCCCAGCAGGGCAAGAACCTCTGGCAGGCCGACTGCGCAGCCGGCGTGCCGCTGGTGCTCAGCTACCAGTTCTGCGCCTACGACAGCTCGGTGCGCACGGCCTGGCTGGACCGCCGCCGCGGCTTCTTCAACGGCACCAGCCTGTGCCTGCGCGTGCACGGCCAGGAAGACACGCCGCATACGCTGCAGCTGCTTGCATCGGACGCCACGGCATCGTGGCAGGTGGCCACCGGCCTGGACGCCGTGGACGCCGATGCGCGCGGCTGGGGCCTGTACCGCGCTGCCCACTACGACGAACTGGTGGACTGCCCCGTGGAGATGGGCAGCTTCTGGCGTGGCGACTTCGTGGCCGCGGGCGTGCCCCACAGCTTCGTCGTTGCGGGCGCCGCGCCCAGCTTCGACGGCGCGCGCCTGGTTGCCGATGCACGCAGGATCTGCGAGACCGTGCTGGCCTTCTGGCACGGTACGGGCGAGCAGGCCACGCCCGCGCCCATGCAGCGCTATGTGTTCATGCTCAACGTGGTCGATGACGGCTATGGGGGCCTGGAGCACCGCAACTCCACGGCCCTGATCTGCGGCCGGCGCGACCTGCCGCGCGTGGGCGAGCGCAAGGCCGCCGAGGGCTACACCACCTTGCTCGGCCTGATCAGCCACGAGTACTTCCACACCTGGAACGTCAAGCGCCTGCGCCCCGCAGAATTCGCACGCTACGACTACGGGCAGGAGAACTACACCGAGCTGCTGTGGTTCTTCGAAGGCTTCACCAGCTACTACGACGACCTGCTGCTGCGCCGCGCCGGCCTGATCGACAACGCCCAGTACCTCAAGCTGGTCACGCGCACCATCAACCAGGTGCTGCAGACACCGGGCCGCCGCCTGCAGTCCGTGGCCCAGGCCAGCTATGACGCCTGGGTCAAGTACTACCGCCAGGACGAGAACACGCCCAACCAGACCGTCAGCTACTACACCAAGGGCTGCCTGGTCGCGCTGGCCCTGGACCTGCAACTGCGCCGCGAAGGCCGCAGCACGCTGGACGACGTGATGCGCGCGCTGTGGCAGCGCTGCCAGGGCGGCCCCATGCGCGAGGCCGATGTGCTGGCCGTGCTGCAGGAGCTGGGCGGGCGCAGCTTCGCCCCCGAGATCACGCAATGGGTGCACGGCACCGACGACCTGCCGCTGGCCGAGCTGCTGGCCGCCCAGGGCGTGCAGGCCAAGGCCGAACCGGCGCAGACTGCCCAGCGGCTGGGCCTGCGCGTACAGGAAAGCCAGGGCATCACCGTCAAGACCGTGCTGCGCGGCAGCCTGGCCGAGCGCGCAGGCTTCATGGCCGGCGACGAATGGCTGGCCATCGAGCTGCCCACCGGGGCCGAGGATGCACAGCCCGCACGCTGGCGCATCACCCGCCTGGACGATGTGGCGCTGTACGCAGGCACGGCGCTGGAGGTCGTGGCCTGGGTGGCCCGCGACCGCCAGATCCTGGCCTTCACCCTGCCCTGGGGCTCGGCCCTGCTGAGCGAGGCCGCCATGGTCGAGAAAACGGACAACGGCGATGCAAAAGCTGCCATCTCCAGCGCTCCACAGCTCCCGTCTCCCAGCAACCTCGCCCTGGAAATCACCGACGAAGAGGCCGTGGGACGCTGGCTGGGCGGCCGCGCCGACAGCCCGCAGGCTCCCGGCACGCCGTGAAACGCGGTGCAGGCGCGCACATGCACACACGCGCACCCGCGCCCCTGGCCGGTTATTCTTGAGCATCACGACGACAACCCCAGCAGGAGACTCCCTTGGCCTACGAAATGATTGAAGTTCGCGTCGAAGCCGACAAGGTCGGCATCATCACGCTCAACCGCCCCAAGCAGCTCAACGCGCTCAACGACCAGCTCATGAACGAGCTGGGCCAGGCCCTGCAGGCCTTCGATGCCGACGAGGCCATCGGCTGCATGATCATCACCGGCAGCGAGAAAGCCTTTGCGGCCGGCGCCGATATCGGCGCCATGGCCAAGTACAGCTTTGCCGACGCCTACAAGGGCGACTACATCACGCGCAACTGGGAGACCATCCGCAGCATCCGCAAGCCCGTGATCGCCGCCGTCAGCGGCTTTGCCCTGGGCGGCGGCTGCGAGCTGGCGATGATGTGCGACTTCATCATCGCCGCCGACAACGCGAAGTTCGGCCAGCCGGAAATCAAGCTGGGCGTCATCCCCGGCGCCGGCGGCACGCAGCGCCTGCCACGTGCCGTGGGCAAGTCCAAGGCCATGGACATGGCCCTCACGGCCCGCATGATGGACGCCACCGAGGCCGAGCGCGCCGGTCTGGTCAGCCGCGTCGTGCCCTTCGACAAGCTCATGGACGAAGCCCTGGGCGCCGCCATCATCATCAGCGGCTTCTCGCAGATCGCCGTCATGGCGGCCAAGGAATCGGTGAACCGCGCCTTCGAGGGCTCGCTGGCCGACGGCGTCATGTTCGAGCGCCGCCTGTTCCACGCGCTGTTCGCCACCCAGGACCAGAAGGAAGGCATGGACGCCTTCGTCAACAAGCGCCCCGCAAACTTCAAACATCTCTGAACCTGCTGAAAGACACGCTACAATGCGCGTCTTCCGGCAAGGCACTGCAGGCCTCTCGCAAAGAAATTTCGAGAAATTTGCACAACTTCCCGGATCGACCAAAAATTCTGCATATAATTTAGGTCTTACGGCGCTTTAGCTCAGTCGGTTAGAGCGATGGAATCATAATCCACAGGTCCGCGGTTCGAGTCCGTGAAGCGCCACCAAACAAAGAAAAGGGTCTACGTGCAAGCGTAGACCCTTTTTCCGTTGTACATCGATGCAGCGCGCACCTCACCGCACACAGAGCCTCCTTGGCAGCTTCAAAAAGCAATCAAGGTCAAGGTGCATGACGGGCCAAAACTGTCTATAGTCAAGCTCATCTTCCAAGGAGGATGTTCATTTTTTCAAAATGTTCATCCAAAATGAACAAGGTGAAATTTTGAACAACCCCGTTCTACAAGAAGCCGTGCTTGACGCCGCTCGCCGGACTGTTCCAGATCTGGCACTGAAGCTCTCCTTACCGCCATCATCCTCCGAAGAGCGCGACGGCCAGCGCCTTGGCTTCGCTGACATCTGGCTCGATGGACGCAGCGAACGCTTTCACACCCTTCAGCGCAACCACTCCCAACTGCATGACATGGGCGTGCTGCTATCGCGCCTGAAGGATAGCCACGGTAACTACCCACCACTGCTCATCATCCCCCACATGCCTTTGAAGCAGGCTCTGCAATGCAAAGAAGCCCACTTGAACTTCCTTGACGCGGCAGGGAACATGTTCTTGCGCATCGGCTCCAGCATCCTGTTCGTGGCCGGCATGCCACGCCCAAAGATCCACGAAACGGATGGAAGCTTCAAAGCTCTGGCCACCAGCGCCGGGATGCGCATCCTGTTCAACCTGCTCATCTCGCCAGAACTGATCAATACGCCCTATCGGGAGATCAGCCTCAGGGCTCAAGTCTCACTGGGTTCAGTCAGTCACACTCTAGAAAGCTTGGCCAGCCACAAATTTATCGAAGGACACGAAAAGAACCGTCGCCGTCTGATTCAGAAAACGGCGCTGATGGATTTATGGGCATCCAACTATCCGCTGACGCTGAGAAGAAAGCTGCAGGCTCATCGTTTCTCGACAACCCATTCTGAATTCCACGCCGACAATCTTCCTTCAGGATCTTGCTGGAGTGGGGAAGAGGCGGCCTATCGGATGATCCACTACATGGAACCGCTGACATATACCATTTACAGCAAATCCCCAATGGATGTAATAAAAAAATATCGGCTGCGTGCCGATCCGCAAGGATCTGTCGAAATTCTTGATTCTTTCTGGCCCCTCGACAGCCAGCAAGATTGCGCCCCTGCCTTGCTCGTGTACGCCGACCTAGCTGCATCCCCCGATCCACGCTGCGTGGAAACAGCAAGCCTGATACGGAGCCGCTATCTTGACAGTTGAACTCACCGTCGATGCACAGCACCCCGTCGAACCATTGCTGCATGAAATCCTTAGTCAGGCTCTCCGTTGTGCCGATCGGACGCCAATCAGTATTTTCGTGGGCGGCGCCATGGCCCGAGACATTCTCCTCCGCCATGTGTTCGGCCTGAAGCCTGGCAGGGCCACCAAGGATGTGGACTTGGGCCTCTACTTGGATTCTTGGGAACAATTCCATGGCCTGAAAGAATCACTGATCGAAAGCGGCTGTTTTAAAATAGCGGAAAAATCGGTACAACGCCTGCTCTATATGCCTAAGGACATGACCCTGGGAATACCGTTGGATCTGGTGCCCTTTGGACCTGTCGCCAATGCGCAGGCCGAAATCTCTTGGCCACCTGAACACGAAATCGTCATGAATGTTTCAGGCTTCGAGGAAGCACATCGCAGTGCTGTGACAGTGGATATTGGACAAGGCCTGAAGGTCAAGGTCTGTTCTCTGCCATCGCTTTCGGTTCTCAAGCTCATAGCATGGAATGACCGAGGACTGCAAACCAGCAAGGATGCGCAGGACTTTGTGACCCTGTGCAAGTTCTATGGCGATGCAGGAATAGGGGACAGAATCTACCAAGGCGATGCCAGCGTGCTTGCACACTACGAGTACGACATGGCGAAAACAGGGTCGTATTTTTTGGGGGTCGATGCCCAACGAGAGTGCTCGCCTGAAAACGCAAAGAAGGTAATCCACTGGCTGCAGGACGAGCAGTGGCGGCGGCGCATGGTCGATAGCCTACTGCGGGCCGGCGCTCAGCTTGGTGGCAACAGCGCACCGTATGAAGCACTCATTCAAGCCTACTTGGAAGGCTTCAGGGCCAGCACCTGACCCCCACTGCACTCACCTCACGCACCACCAGCTCCGACCCTCAGCGCAATCCAGTGATTGTCTAATGCCATGCCGGGAACCGCCACCGTGCGCAACACCTGGCCGCGTTGTCGCAGCTGGGCCTGGCGCGCACCGCCCATCCACAGCGCGGGCTCGGCAGGCAGGGGCCGGCCGTTGGCATCGAGCGAGACGCTTGCGTTGGCCACGCAGTACACGCCTGGCATGGCATCGCCACGCAGCCAGCGTCCGCTGGCCTGGCCGTTGCCGGGCACCTGCCACCAGGTGACGGTGTTCACGCGCGGGCAACTGACGGCGAAGAGCTGGCCGTCGCAACCGATGTCGCCGCCATAGCCGGCCAGGGGCTCGCGCCCTTCGGGCAGGGGCACGGCATGCAAACGGTGGCCATCGAACAGGGCCAGCACGGGCGCGGCGGCGCGCGCTTCGGTGTCGCGGTGCTCGGCCTGCAGCGCAATGCCCAGCCAGCGGCGCGCGGGCGCGTGGGCGACCTGCGGGCCCCAGGCCAGGTGGCGCAGGCTCAGGCGGCTGTCGTCCAGCTTCCAAAGGCCGGCACGGGCGCCGCCTTCTGCCGGCAACAGCCGCGCGATGGACGAGTCCATGTGGTCCAGCTGCAGCTTGCGCCGGCCGGTCTCGGACTGCGTGGGAATGCCGCCGTTGGCGACCATGAGCGTGCCGTCGGCGTCCAGCAGCAGCTGGTGCGGGTCCATGCCGCCCGTGCGCCATTCGGCGATCTTCTCCAAGGTGATGGCATCGCGCACGCCGATCAGTCCCTGGGCATCTTCCAGGTCGGTCTCAGTGGTGTAGAGATGGCGGCCATCGGCGCTTTCGATGACATGGCCGTTGAAGAAGCGGTCGGGCTCTATCCACTGCCATTGCGCATCCTCGGCGGCCTGTCCCGGCTTCAGACGCACCAGCCAGTCGCCGGGGCGGCGGCTGGCGAAGACCACGGAGCCGTCGCGCAGCGCGGCCATGCCATGGGCGCGCGTGGGCACATCCAGGGCCTGCAGCACCTGCAGCGGCCTGTCCACCTGCGCACTGGCCTGCACGATGCCGACACGCATCTGCTCGCCCTGCATCCAGGCCGCAGCCAGCGACCGTGCCGGTCCAGACGGCCTGGCCGCATGGGAGGTTGCCAGCGGCATGGCAGCCAGCAGACCCAGGCCCTGCAGCCAGCGGCGGCGATTCAGCGCCTGCTCAATCCCCGTCGGCATCCGAGAACCCGATGTTGACTTCCAGCGCAGGCGCCACCTCGCCTTCCATGAGGCGCTTGAGGCGCGAAAGCGGCTTGGTCGCGGCATCGACGGCCTTGGCACTCGGCTCGGTCAGGGCACGCATGCCGGCATCGGCCTCGTTGACGGCCTTGAGCCAGCGGTCGGCCAGCGGGTTGAGGCCACGGCCGCGCAGGTAGGACTCGATGGGCACGATGTCCACGCCGGGCCGGGGCACCTTGCGGTCCACGCTCACGGCCAGCGTGCGCAGGCCCTGCCAGTGCGCGCGCCAGACCTCGACGGTGCTGCCGCTGGCCAGGTGCTCCCAGGCGGGGGGCTTGCTGCCTGCACTGCCCGCACTGCGCAAGGGCTTTTCCATGTCCGCCCAGCGCAGGCGCTCCAGGCCGCCCACCCACTGGTTGATGAACTCGGCCATGGCTTCGGTGGTGGCATCGCCATCCTCGGACCAATTCTGGGTCGCGAGCTTGGCAAAGCCGTTGCTGAGGATGCCCATCTCGGCGCCGATTTCCTCGGCCACCAGGGTGGCATAGGCGCAAGCCGGCGTCTGCGGCTCCACGGGCTGGGTCCACAGCAGGTTCTCGAGCGCCGGGTATCCCTTGGCGGGTGCACCGATGCGCTCCATGGCAGCCAGATCGGCGGGGGCCGACTGTATGGCCTTCTTGAGCAGAGCCGGGCGCATGGGGCGGAAGTCCACCAGACGCGCCGAGCGGCGCTCCACCAGCGGCCCCAGGGCCACGGCCGAGAAGCTGCTCCACTGCCGCGACGATTGCACATAGGCCTGGCGCGCCGTCTGCAGCGTGGCAGCGGCCGATCCCGCAGGTGCTGCGCAGTGCGCGCGCAGCGCCTGGCTCAGCGCCTGGGCGGATGCCTGCGCGGCCTTGGCCTGGGGCGAGAACCATTGGCCATACAGCCCCTGCACGGCATGGGCCGTGTTGTAGAAGGGGATGGCCATGTTGGCCTCCACTTCCTGGGCCTGGGCCGGGGTGGTGGCCAGCAGCGCCAGCGCGGCGGCACAAAGGATTTGGCGAGGGGTCATGCGCATGTCTTGCATCAGAGGGACTCCACAAATTTGACCAGGGCTTCACGGTCTTCGGCGCTGAACTGGCGCACCTGTTCGCGCGCGACTTCGGCCTCGCCGCCGTGCCAGAGGATGGCTTCCAGCACGCCGCGCGCACGGCCGTCGTGCAGCAGGCGCTGGTGGTTGTTGACATCGGGCAGCAGGCCTATGCCCCACAGCGGCGGCGTGCGCCACTGGCGGCCGGAGGCCTTGAAGTCGGGCCGGCCATCGGCCAGCGCATCGCCCATGTCGTGCAGCAGCAGGTCGGTGTAGGGCGCAATGGTCTGGCCAGACAACCCCTTGCTGCTGAGTGCCGGCGACAGCGCGGGGAACAGCTCCCCGCCGGTCTTGTACGAGGGCCGGTGGCACTGCGCACACTGGGCCTGGTGGAACAGTGCCTCGCCACGGCGCACGGCCGGGTCGCTGGCGTTGCGCCGTGCAGGCGGCGCCAGCGTGGCCTGGTAGAAGATCACATCGTCCAGCACGCGGTCCTCGATCTCCACGCCCTCGGCGCCGTTGCCGTCGGGCGCGGCCAGGCAGTCCTTTTGTGCGGGCGTGCAGGTCTGGTGCGGGAAACGCTTCGATGTGATGCCGATATCGCCCAGGAAGGCCGAGGCCGTCTGGTGGGCAATGGAGGCCACGTTGGCCTTCCAGCCGAAGCGGCCCAGCATCATGCGTTCGCCGTAGGCATCCCAGACATAGTTGGGCTGGCCCTTGATGGGGCCGCCCAGGGCCGCCTGGGCGGCAGCGTTGGCCAGGATCTCGGACTCCGGGATGTGCTCCAGCAGGCCCAGGCCGATGACCTGGGGCGCAATGCGCGGGCTGGTCATCAGGTTGGCAGCCAGGGGGCCGTAGTTGAGCGCAGCCAGCTCGTAGACCGGCTTTTCCAGCGTGTAGGCCGTGCCGTCGGCAAAGCGGCCATGCACCTGTTCATAGCGGATGCGCAGCTGGCCCTCGCCCTTGACGCCCAGCACGCCCTCGGTGTTGAACTGGTCGCCATAGACCGGGTCCGGCACCGGGCTGCCGTGCGGGCCTTCGCCCGGAATGGACAGCCGCATGAGCAGGCCCGCGAACGGCTGGGGCTTGAGCGGGTTGTGGAAGTCGGGCGGCTGGGCGCGGCCATCCTGCACATGGCAGCCGCCGCAGGAGCGCGCCAGGAAGTGCGGGCCCAGGCCATCGCGCGCCGTGGTGGAGGCCGGCGCCTGCACCCAGTTGCGCTTGAAGAAGGAGTTGCCGATGACGAAGCGCGTGCGCTCGGCATCGTCCAGGTTGGCGGCAGGCAGCGAGAAGGCGTTGCGGCCCGTGGCGTGGACCGTGGTCTGGCCACCCGGGGGCAGCGGCTCGCCCGGTGCCGCGAACAGCAGTTGCGCCGCAGGCGTGGACGCGGGCATCGGCTCTGGCGGCGCGGCAGCCTTGGACTCCTGCTGTTGCGCCGAGCAACCCAGCAGACTCAGGCAGGCTGCGGCCAGCAGCAATGGGGAAAATTTCATGGTGAGGGCGACCCTGCAAATGCCAGGGCCGCCGAACCCTTTCGGGGGCGGCGGCCTTGGCGCATGGGCGTGAGAGGGGTTGGACGCTTGGGGTGAATGTTCTTTTAGTTGGCCTTGGGGTCCACCAGGTTGAGCTGGGTGATGCCGACGGCATTGGCCGCCTCCACCAGGTCCTTGCTCTGCTGGACCAGGCTGTCGATGGTGGCCTGGATCTTGGCGCGCGAGGCCGAGTCGCGCGCGCCCTGGATGGCCTGGTCGAACGGCGCGGGAATGGCCTGGGCCGCCTGCACCGACTGCGTGATCTGGCGCGTGGTCCTGTCGGCCAGCGCGCTGTCCTTGGAGGCCACCCAGTCCCTGATGCCCGGGCCTTGCAGCTCGCTGCCGTCCAGGCGCTTGTAGCTGCCCTGCCAGACGTTGAGGATGCCCTGGGCATTGGTCACGGCATCGCGGTGCGTGTTGTCCGAGAAGCAGGAGTGCTCGTCTTCCTGGTCGCGGCTGGCCAGCGCCACTTCCAGGCGCTCGCCGGCCAGCTCGCCGCGCGACAGCGAACCCAGGCCCACGAAAATGCGGCGCAGCGCGTCGTCGGGCTTTTTCTCGAACTGGGCGCGGAAATTCTTGGCCGAGCCGGGCTTCCACTGGTCGGCCACCGACTGCAGATCCTCGATCAGCAACTCGGTCACCACCTTCAGGTACTCACGGCGGCGGTCGGCATTGGATTTCTTGCCATCGACGAAGTCGGTGTAGGGACGCGCGCCCGGTCCCTTGTCATTCAGGTCCTGGCCCCAGAGCATGAACTCGATGGCGTGCCAGCCGGTGGAAACGTTCTCCTCGCCGTCATGCTCGTTGAGCTCGGCCAGGCGCTTCTTGGTGATGGCTTCCTTGCGGTTGTTGATGATGCCGGCATTGGGGTTGCCTTCCACATAGTCCACATAGGACTCGTCCATGGGCCAGGCGTTGATCTGGCCTTCGGGTCCTTCATCGTTGTCGATGGGACCGGCGTAGAAGCGGAAGGCCTCGGTCTGGCCGTAGTACTCGCGTGCATCCAGCCAGGCCTTGCGCGCATTGTTCAGGCCCTGCTCGCTGGGTGATGCGAGAAAGGCCCCGATGGCTTTCTGCATGGTCTTGGCCGAGCTGATGGAATCCGAGTAATTGGCGTGCACCAGGGTGCCGTAATGCTTGACCACCTCTGCAACGGAGAGGTTCTTCTTCACGGGCTGTTGAACGGTGCCGGCGGCTGCGGCCTGGCTCATCGGGGCGGCCGCGCCCAAAGCGAGGGCGGCTGCAATCAGGATGGGATGCATGGCAGAAAGGATCGGAGGTTGGAGAACTCGGAATGCCAAACTGTAATGAGAATTGTTTTTATTGGCAAAACCTGCGAGATATCGCCGCACTGCACCGCAAGGTCATAGACGGACCCGGGCGGCCAACGGGCAGTGAACGGACGGCAATGGGAGCGCTTGCGGCGCACGGGCCGCAGCGGGCGCCAGCCTAGCACGGCGCCCTTGGCGCCAGGGCCAAAGACCCCGCGCTGGCGCAGCGCGGGCCGGGCCTCAGAACTTGTAGTTCAGGCTGACATTCACCGAGCGCGGCTCGCCCCAGGTGTAGGTGCTGTAGTAGCTGAAGATGGTGTAGTACTTCTTGTCCAGCAGGTTGCGCACGTTGACGGTGGCCGACAGCTGTTTGCTGAACTCGTAGCGCGCCATCATGTCCAGCAGCCAGTAGCCCTTGACGGTGTGAACGGCCGTGCCGCCCGATGGCGTGGAGATGTCGCCCCAGGTCTTGTCCTGCCAGCGCGCGCCGCCGCCCACCGTCAGGCCGGAAAGCGGGCCGTCCAGCCTGTAGCTGGTGTGCAGGCTGAACTGGTTGGAGGGCGTGAGCGTGGCCACGCGCTTGCCTTGGTCGCGCGAAATGGCATGCGAGAAACCGGCCTGCAGTTGCCAGGCGGGCGTGATCTGGCCGGATATCTCCGCCTCGAAGCCGCGCGTCCTGACGCCATCGACGGCCCGGTAGGCCGTGGCGCCGCCGGGCGTCAGGCCGCCGGTCTCGATACCGAAGTTGTCTTGCTGAAGCTGGAACAGCGCCGCCGATGCATTGAGGCGGCCGTCCATGAAGGCCGCCTTGACGCCGACCTCGGCGTTGTTGCCGCGCAGCGGGTCCAGCGCCTTGCCGCTCTCGTTTTGCTTGGACTGCGGGCTGAAGATGCTGGTGTAGCTGGCGTAGACCGAATAGTTGCCATTGAGGTCGTAGATCGCGCCCACATAGGGCACGAAAACGCCGGTCTCGCGCTGACCCTGCACCTGGTTGCGATAGTTGGACCAGCGCCCGCCCGTGATCAGCTTGAGGTCGGCCGCCAGGTTCCAGCGCGCCGCCGTGTACAAGCCCTGCTCCTTGGTCACTTCGCTGTTCACGTAGTCGGGTGAGGCGCCCCACACCGGCAGGCGCGAATCGCCATTCCAGTGGTAGTAGTCATTGACCGTGGACACATAGTCGGCGGGCAGTTGCCAGTAGCCATCGTTCTTCCAGTGGCGCCTTGCTACGCTGGCGCCCAGCACCAGTTCGTGCTCGCGCCCGCCCAGCGAGAAGGGCCCGCTGGCGTAGGCATCGAGCGCATTGCTGGTGGTGCGGCCTATGTACTGGCCGCGCCACAGCGACACGCCGGAGCCGTCGGCCGGGTTGGGGAAGCCCGCAGCCGCCGCGCCCAGGTTGGCGTTGTAGCCGTTGATCTGGTGGTTGAACTGCGCCTTGGCCACCCAGCCGTTGCTGAAGCTGTGCTCCAGCGTGGCAAAGGCCGTGCGCGTGTACTGGTCCCAACGGCTCCAGCGCGTGCCGTTGTTGTGCGAGCGAGGCATGTCATTGAATTGGCCATCGGCATTGAGCAGCGGAATGCCGCCCCAGGTGGAGTTGACCGGACGGTTGTTCTGCGCATCGCCGCCCAGCGTCAGCAAAGTGCGTGGCGTCAGGTCCATTTCCACAATGCCGTACAGCGTCGCGGTCTTGCGCGAATAGCGGTCCATGAACGAGTCCTTGTCCTGGTAGGCGGCCACGCCACGCGCGCGCACGCTGCCGCTTGCATTGAGTGCGCCGCCCACATCCACCTCGGTGCGGTAGTTGCTCCAGCTGCCCGCAGAGATGGACGCATGCCCGCGGAAATCACGCGTGGGCTTCTTGCGGATCAGGTTGATGGTCGCGCCCGGAGTGCCGCTGCCCGTGAGCAGGCCGGTTGCGCCCTTGAGCACCTCGACGCGGTCATAGATCGCCATGTCGCTGAGGGTGTTGCCGGCCGAGTACGCGGAGTCGCGCATCATCGGAATGCCGTCGTACTGGAAGTTCTGGATGGCGAAGCCGCGGGCGTAGTACTCGGTGCGCTCGCTGTCATAGGTGACGATGCTGATGCCGGGCGTGTGCTCCATCACCTGGTCGATGGAGGTGAGGTTGAAGTCATCCATCTTCTGGCGTGTGACCACGCTGATGGACTGCGGCGTCTCGCGCGGCGTCAGCACCATGCGCGTGGCTGTGGCAATGGTGCCCGGCGTATAGGAGCCCGAGCCTTCGGTCACCTCGCCCAACTGGTTGGAGATCACGTTGACCGTGGGCAGCGTGGCCGGGTTCTGCGTGTCCGGCAATGCCTGAGCCTGAGCGGACAGGGCGCCGATGGCAAGGGAGATGGCCAGCGCAAGAGGCGCAGGGCGATGGCCGGGTTGAAGGCGATGCAGTGGCATGAAATGCTCCGGGAGAACAGCAATACGGCAATAAAAAAACTTCCTCGCCATGCCCTCCGATGGGTCGAAGGGCATGAAGAGAAAGCGAATGCGATTTGTTCTCATTATCGTTTCTTCAATTGTCTGGGCCATCGGCAGCACAGGGGCTGCTGCATCCGCGCAACACCCGAATCCGTCCCGCGCCCGCCGGGCAGTACCAGCCGTCCATGCCGTAGAAGCTGTCTGGCAAGCCTGCCCTACTTGCCTTGTCCGGCCACTTCCCTTACCATTGCGCCCGCCCGCATGGGAGCGCCCTTTTCACCGGGCCTGCCCGCAGCCTCCAAGCCCTGATCGCCCAGCCGATTCAGGGCTTTCGCTTTTTTGCAGAAGCGGTCTTTTGGCGCTGCACCTTGCGCTCTGTCTTTGCGCGCAGCCCCTGCCATGCCCCGGCATGCCGGCCGCCCAGCTTGTTTTCCCACCAGGACTCCCGTGCCCATCGCCTTCCCAGGATGCAGCACACGCGCAGCGTGCCCGCACGCCGGCTCAGCCGGCGGCGCAGGCGTTTTGCGCGGTGCCGCACCCCAGCGAGAGCGCGCGCCGTCCTGGCTTTCAAGGATCTTCACGTGACCACCACTTCCTCCGGGGCGCTCGCAGCCCATGCTGCCGGCGCCAGCACAGACACGCATGCCGGCGCCCATGCCACCCAGGTCAATGGCTACAGCTGGAAGGCCCTGGCCGGCTCGGCCGTCGGCTATGCCATGGACGGCTTCGACCTGCTGATCCTGGGCTTCATGCTGTCGGCCATCTCGGCCGACCTGCACCTCACGCCGGGCCAGGCCGGCTCGCTGGTGACCTGGACGCTGATCGGTGCCGTGTTCGGCGGCATCTTCTTCGGCCTGCTCAGCGACCGCTACGGACGCATCCGCGTGCTGACCTGGACCATCATGCTGTTCGCCGTGTTCACGGGCCTGTGCGCCTTCGCGCAGGGCTACTGGGACCTGCTGGCCTACCGCACGATTGCGGGCATCGGCCTGGGCGGCGAGTTCGGCATCGGCATGGCACTGGCCGCCGAGGCCTGGCCTGCCCGCCACCGCGCGCGCGTCTCGTCCTACGTGGCCCTGGGCTGGCAAATGGGTGTGCTGGGTGCGGCGCTGCTGACGCCGCTGCTGCTGCCCCTCATCGGCTGGCGCGGCATGTTCCTGGTGGGCGTGATCCCGGCCGTGGTGGCCTGGGTGATCCGCAACAAGCTGCACGAGCCCGAGGTCTTCGTGAAGCGCCAGCAGTCCGCCACGCCGTCGGCCCGCGTGCCGGTGCTGCAAAGCCTGAAGCTGCTGGTGAAGGACCGCGCCACGGCCAAGGTCAGCCTGGGTGTGATCGTGCTGACCTCGGTCCAGAACTTCGGCTACTACGGCATCATGATCTGGATGCCCAGCTTCCTGTCCAAGCAACTGGGCTTCAGCCTGACCAAGTCCTCGATATGGACTGCCGTGACCGTGGTGGGAATGATGGTCGGCATCTGGGTCTTCGGCCAGCTGGCCGACCGCATCGGCCGCAAGCCCAGCTTCCTGATCTTCCAGCTGGGCTCGGTCATCATGGTCGTGCTCTATTCACAGCTGTCCGACCCTGCGGCCATGCTCTGGGCGGGGGCCCTCATGGGCCTGTTCGTCAACGGAATGATGGGCGGCTACGGCGCCGTGATGAGCGAGGCCTATCCCACCGAGGCGCGCGCCACCGCGCAGAACGTGCTGTTCAACATCGGCCGTGCCGTGGGCGGACTGGGCCCGGTGGTGATCGGTGCGCTGGCCATGAGCTATTCGTTCCAGGTGGCGATCGCCCTGCTGGCAGCCATCTATGTGCTGGACATGCTGGCCACGGCCTTCCTGATCCCCGAACTCAAGGGTCGCGAGCTGTCCTGAGCGGTGCGGGCAACGGCCCTGCCATGCAAAGAGCTGCCGATGGCAGCTCTTTTTTTGTCCCGGGACCGGCCGGCCCGGGGCTCAGCCGCCCTCGCTGCATTCCAGGTTTTCGATGCGGTCTGCCGCCTCTCGGATGTCTTCCTGGAACATCTGGTCGCCCAGCATCACGGAAACCTGGCCCTCAAAGCCGCGCAGCTTGACCAGCGCTGCCTCGTAGCCGCCGCTGCCCATGCGCTTGAGCCCGCACAGCGCATAGAGCTTGGCCACGGGAGATCGGCGCGGATCGTCGATCACCGACAGCAGGACGGCATTGGCCTCGGGCCGCCTGAGCATGGCCTCCAGGTGCCGCTCCGCTGGCGAAATCTCGCCGGCAAGGCCGACCAGTCCCAGGTTGAACTGCGAGGCATCCAGCGGCGCCGGGTCCAGCGGACGGGCCAGGGCCGGGGCAGACAGGAACAGGCAGATCAGGGCGGCGGACAGGGTGGTCTTCATGGCAGGGGCAAGGCCGTGTGAGGCCTGGGAGGCAGTCGCAAAGGCTCTTCGACGCAAAGCATTGCGGCAGGTTCCCCTTCGGCGCCATCGCGATCATCGACCGCCAAACAGCCAGCCTGCGACCAGCGTGCCGCCATAGAACAGGAGCAGGGTGACCGGCACCAGGTGCCAGCCCCAGACTCTGAACCACCAGTGATTGAACAGGGTCACCACGGCGCCGATGACGATGCAGATGGCCAGCGCACCCAGCCGCTGCTCCAGACTGTCCGCCACGTCCTGGGACGCGAAGAAGATGAACGCCGCGACGGACGAACACAGCAAGGCGGTGTAGAACGCCACTTTCTCTTGCCTGCGCAATTTCAGGATGCTCATGGGGGCCAGGGAGGTTTCGATGGATCGGTCGCCGGGAAAGCCTGCGCCACCGGAGCGCGCAGGTTGCGCTGCGGCACAATTTTTCGTATCCCGCCCGGGATGCGCCATAAGACCCGTCCGAATCTGCAGCCACTGCAGCGCACGCGCAACGCGCTGCGGTCTTCTCGACGCCCAATCGGCCCAATCAGCTCAATCGACCCTGTCAGGTCAGTCGTGTCAGTCGGCCACGGCCAGCACCACGGCGGACTCCGGCACCGACAGCCAGACCTTGCGTCCTGTGCGCAGCGTCCAGGGCTCGCCTTGCGCCTGCTGCGCCGCATACCCCACGCCGCTGCCGCCCCAGGGCAGCCTGGCCACCACTTCGCGCGGTCCGTCCCCCTCGGCACGGGCCAGGCGTTGCACCTTGGCAGGCCAGGCATTGGCCAGGCCCTGCGCACCGGCCAGCGGCGCCACTGGCAGCACCTGGACGGCAGTGGCCTTGCACAGCGCCATCACGGGCAGGCCAGGGGCCAGGCCCAGCAACTGGGCGCTTTCGGCGGTGATGCGAGCGGCAATGCCTGGTGCATCGCCACCGCCATCGGGCAGCATCCAGACGCGGACCTGGGCACCCTGCGCCTGCAGGGCCCCGACCCGGCAAGGCCACAGATTGCGCATGCTGGTGCGCAGGCCCAGCCCCAGTCCGGGAGCCGCCGAGGAAACGCCGGCCGGCCCGCCAAAGCGCTGCAGCACCTGTGCACGGGCCTGCTCCAGCGCATCGGCCATGGCCAGCAGGGACTGCCCGGCTGCGGTGATGCGCGCGCCGCCGCCGCCGGCGCCGCCGACCGAGCGCTCCACCAGGGCACAGCCCGCGAGATTGGTCAGCACATCCAGCGCCTGCCATGCCGCCTTGTAGCTGACGCCGGCCTCGCGCGCCGCCTGTGAAATCGAATGCCCTGCTGCGATATGGCGCAGGATGGCGAGGCGGCGGTCAGCCAGGTCATGGCCCAGCGCGGGCGCCAGATCGGAGGGTGAAGCAGGAGCGTCGGCAGTCATGCGCGACATCATGCCCGCCAAGCGTTATTTCCCGCCAAGCAAAACGCCTGCACCCTGCATGCGCATTTTCAGGTCGCTACACTGCGCTATTCACCAACGGAATAGCGAGAGACCCATGAACGTGAACCAGCCCCTGCGTGCCACCGCCTTTGCCGCCCTTGCCCTGTTGGGCGGTGTCGCTGCGCAGGCTGCCGAAGTGTCGGTGGCCGTTGCCGCCAACTTCACGGCGCCCATGCAGAAGATCGCCGCCGAGTTCGAGAAGGACACCGGCCACAAGGCCCTGCTGTCCTTCGGCGCCACGGGCAAGTTCTACGCGCAGATCGTCAACGGCGCGCCCTTCCAGATCCTGCTGGCCGCCGACGACACCACGCCTGGAAAGATCGCCAAGGAAGGCCGTGGCCTGCCCGACTCGCGCTTCACCTACGCCATCGGCCAGCTCGTGCTGTGGAGCCCCAAGCCCGGCTATGTGGACGACAAGGGCGAGGTCCTCAAGACCGGCGACTACAGGCACATCGCCGTGGCCAACCCCAAGCTCGCGCCCTACGGCACGGCCGCCATGGAAGTGCTGGACAAGCTGGGCATCACGGCCCAGGTGCAGCCGCGCATCGTCATGGGCGAGAACATCGCCCAGACCTACCAGTTCGCGGCCACGGGCAATGCCCAGCTGGGCTTCGTGGCCCTGTCGCAGGTGATGGAAAACGGCAAGCTGCGCGAAGGCTCGGCCTGGCAGGTGCCCGCCGCCATGCACGAATCCATCCGCCAGGACGCCATCGTGCTCAACAGCGGCAAGGACAACGAAGCCGCCACCGAGCTGATGAAGTACCTGCGTGCTGATAAAGCGCGTGCCATCATCCGCTCCTACGGCTACGGGCTCTAGGCTCCCCCTGAGGCGCTGACGCGCCTTCCCCCCTCCCGCTGCGCGGTAGGGGGACGACGCCAGCGCTGCGAACCACTGAATTCTTCCAGCATGATTCTTACCGCCGACGACTACGCCGCCATACGTCTGACGCTGAAACTTGCCAGCGTGACCACGGTGCTGCTGCTGGCGCTGTGCACGCCGCTGGCCTGGTGGCTGGCCCATACGCGCTCGCGCTGGCGCGGCCCGATTGGCGCCGTGGTGGCGCTGCCCCTGGTGCTGCCACCCACGGTGATCGGCTTCTACCTGCTGGTGACCATGGGGCCCAATGGCCCCGTGGGCCAGTTGACGCAGGCGCTGGGGCTGGGCACCCTGCCCTTCACCTTTCCAGGCCTGGTCATCGGGTCCCTGGTCTATTCCCTGCCGTTCACGGTGCAGCCGCTGCAGCGCGCCTTCGAGTCGCTGGGCACGCGCCCCATGGAGGCCGCGGCCAGCCTGGGCGCGGGGCCACTGGACCGCTTCTTCACCGTGGCGCTGCCGTTGGCGCGCCCGGGCTTCATCACCGCAGCCGTGCTGACCTTCGCGCACACCGTGGGCGAGTTCGGCGTGGTGCTGATGCTGGGCGGCAATATCCCCGGCGTGACGCGCGTGGTCTCGGTGCAGATCTACGACCACGTGGAGGCCATGGAGTACGCCCACGCCCACTGGCTGGCCGGCGGCATGGTGGTGTTCTCCTTCCTGGTGCTGCTGGCCCTGCACCTGTTGCAGCCGCGCGAGGAGCGCCGCGCATGATGACTGACTTCTCTCCCGTTGCTTCGGCCGGCGCCCCGCCCGCCGCGAGCCCTTCGCAAATCCTTGCTGCGCTGGCGCTGGAGCGTGCCGACTTCCGCCTCGATGTGCTGCTGCAGCTGCCCGGGCGCGGCGTCACGGCCCTGTTCGGCCCTTCGGGCTGCGGCAAGACCACCTGCCTGCGCGCGCTGGCGGGGCTGGAGCGCGCACGGGGCCGTGTCGCCGTCAATGGGGAGGTCTGGCAGGACGATGCGGCCAGCCAGTGGCTGCCCACGCACCGCCGCGCACTGGGCTATGTGTTCCAGGAGGCCAGCCTGTTCCCGCACCTGAGCGTGCAGCGCAACATCGACTACGGCATGCGGCGCACGCCCGCCGAGCGGCGCAAGGTGTCCCAGGACCAGGCCGTGTCCCTGCTGGGCATAGGCCATTTGATGGACCGCATGCCCTCCACCCTGTCGGGCGGCGAGCGCCAGCGCGTGGCCATTGCGCGCGCCCTGGCCACCAGCCCCCGCGTGCTGCTCATGGACGAACCGCTGGCCGCGCTGGACGCCCAGCGCAAGGCCGAGGTCCTGCCCTACCTGGACCAGCTGCGCCGTGAACTCGACATTCCCGTGGTCTATGTCAGCCACTCCATCGACGAGGTAGCGCGCCTGGCCCAGCACCTGGTGCTGCTCAAGGCAGGCGGCATCGTCGCGGCCGGCGCCACCAGCGAACTGCTGGCACGGCTGGACCTGCCGCTGAGCATGGGCGACACGGCAGCGGCCATGCTCAGTGCGCAGATCCGGCAGCACGATCCGGATGCCCACCTGAGCACGCTGTCCTTCGACGGCGGGCGCCTTCGCCTTGTCATGGCCCGCCCGCGCCCCATCGGCGAGAGCGTGCAGCTGCGCGTGCAGGCGCGCGATGTGAGCCTGAGCCTGCAGCACCCGCAAGACAGCAGCATCCTCAACATCCTGGCGGCCACCGTGCAGGATCTGCGCGAGGACGGCCCGGGCCAGGTCATGGTCTCGCTGCAGCTGGGCCCATCCCGCCTGCTGGCGCGCATCACCCTGCATTCCGCCCGGCAGCTGGGCATTGCGCCGGGCATGCATGTCTTCGCCCAGATCAAGGGCATGGCATTGCTGGACTGAAGCTGCGCGGCGGCACCGATATCATGCGCAGGCCGCCTGCGCGGCCCACGCCATGAACGCCACCACCGAACACGCTCCCGCACCCGCCCCGGACTCGGGCCCGGCAGATGCTGCCTGCGCCACCGCGCCCGCCATTGCCGCACTGCGCACGCATGCGGTGGTGCGCCACCGGATCGCCGATGGCGGCGCCGTCAGCATCCAGGCCGAGCCGCAGGTGCTGGCCAGCGAAGTCCCCATCGCCCTGGTGTTCAATGGCATCTCGCATGCCGTGATGATGGGTACGCCCTCGGACCTGGAAGACTTTGCGCTGGGTTTTGCGCTCACCGAAGGCATTCTGGACAGCGCTGCCGACTGCTACGGCATCGAGGTGCGCACCGTGGCTGCACAGGCCGCAGGCCTTCCGTCCGGCATGGACGGCATCGAGGTGCAGCTGGACGTGGCCTCGCGCTGCTTCGCGCGCCTCAAGGACCGGCGCCGCAGCATGAGCGGGCGCACAGGCTGCGGCGTCTGCGGCGTGGACAGCTTCGCGGCGCTGGACCTGTCCTTCGACCCCCTGCCCGCGCACGACTGGATCGCCCGTGTCGATGCCACCACGGTGTGCGCTGCCATCGATGCCCTGCCGCCGCTGCAGCGGCTCAACGCCGAAGCCGGCGCCGTGCATGCCGCAGGCTGGGCAGGGCTGGACGGGCAACTGACGGATGTGCTCGAGGATGTGGGCCGCCACAACGCGCTGGACAAGCTGGTCGGCCGCCTCTCGCGCACCGGCCGCCTGGGCGAGGCCGGTTTTGTCGTGCTCTCCAGCCGGGGCAGCCATGAGCTGGTGCGCAAATGCGCCAGGGTCGGCATCGCCGCCCTGGCCACCATCTCCGCCCCCACGGCCATGGGCGTGCAGATGGCCGAGCTGACCGGCCTGCGCTTCTGGGGCCTGTGCCGGCCGCCCAAGGCCGTGCTGTATGCGCCGGGCCGCGCCTGACCCAATGCCCGAGTGCCGCGCCCGCGCAGCGGCAAGTTCGTAGAATCGCGGGTTCAGCCCCTGGATGTACACCATGAACCGCTGCAAGCCCCATTTCTCCGCCGTCCGCCGCCTGTGCGCCGGCGCCCTGCTCGCCGGCCTGGCCTGCGCCAGCCTGGGCGCGGCCGCGCAGGGCCTGCCCTCCAACGAGACACGCAACTTCCCGCCGCAGGCCCAGTTCGGCGAGCTGGTCGTGACCGCGCAGTTTCCCGTGGTCGAAATCGACGGCAAGACCATTCGCACCAGCCCGGGCTTTCGCCTGTTCAGCCCCGAGCGCACGCTGGTGCAGGCCATCAACTACCAGGGCAGCAAGCTCGTGGTGGGCTATGTGATCGAGCCGCAGACGCAGTGGCTGCACCAGGCCTGGATCCTGACCAAGGCCGAGGCCGACAAGCACTACAAGCCCAAGTCGATGCTGCACCGCTTCTTCAACTGAGGCCGGCGCACACCGCACGCACACGATGGATGCGGCCCGCAGCTTGCGGGGCGCAGCGGCTCGGGCCAGGGAGCACAGCGCCCGCCCTGGCCCGGCCATCTTCTTTTTTTGCAGACCGCCGCTTGCAGTGCGGCGGCTGCCTGACGGAACCCCACCATGTCCAAGAAAGTCTTTATCAAAACCTTCGGCTGCCAGATGAACGAGTACGACTCGGACAAGATGGCCGATGTGCTGGGCGCAGCCCAGGGCTACGAGTCCACCGACGACCCGGAGCAGGCCGACCTGATCCTGTTCAACACCTGCTCGGTGCGCGAGAAGGCACAGGAGAAGGTGTTCAGCGACCTGGGCCGCTACAAGCACCTGAAGGAACGCGGCGTGCTCATCGGCGTGGGCGGCTGCGTGGCCAGCCAGGAGGGCGAGGAAATCATCAAGCGCGCGCCCTATGTGGACGTGGTCTTCGGCCCGCAGACCCTGCACCGCCTGCCCGAGCTGCTCAATGCACGCGCCGCCAGGCACAAGCCCCAGGTCGATATCAGCTTTCCCGAGATCGAGAAATTCGACCACCTGCCACCGGCGCGCGTGGAAGGCTCCTCGGCCTTTGTCTCCATCATGGAAGGCTGCTCCAAGTACTGCAGCTACTGCGTCGTGCCCTATACGCGCGGCGAGGAAGTCAGCCGCCCGTTCGAGGACGTGCTGGTCGAGGTCGCGGGCCTGGCCGACCAGGGCGTGAAGGAGGTCACGCTGCTGGGCCAGAACGTGAACGCCTACCTGGGCAAGATGGGTGACACGGCCGAGATCGCCGACTTTGCCCTGCTGCTGGAATACGTGTCCGAGATCCCCGGCATCGAGCGCATCCGCTACACCACCAGCCATCCCAACGAATTCACGCCGCGCCTGATCGAGGCCTACGCTCGGCTGCCCAAGCTGGTCAGCCACCTGCACCTGCCCGTGCAGCACGGCAGCGACAAGATACTCATGGCCATGAAGCGCGGCTACACGGCCATGGAATACAAGAGCACCATCCGCAAGCTGCGTGCCATCCGGCCCGAGATGGCCATGAGCAGCGACTTCATCGTGGGCTTCCCCGGCGAGACCGAGGAAGACTTCCAGAAGATGATGAAGCTCATCCACGACGTGCGCTTCGACAACAGCTTCAGCTTCATCTTCAGCCCCCGCCCCGGCACGCCGGCCGCCAACCTGCACGACGACACGCCCCACGAGGTCAAGCTGCGCCGCCTGCAGGAGCTGCAGGCCGTGATCAACAACAACATCAAGGACATCAGCGACGAGCGCGTGGGCACGGTGCAGCGCCTGCTGGTGGAAGGACTGTCCAAGCGCGATGGCAGCGAACTCATGGGCCGCACCGAGTGCAACCGCGTGGTCAACTTCCCGGGCAACGAACGCCTGATCGGCCAGATGATCGATGTGAAGATCACCGAGGCACGCACCTTCACGCTGCGCGGCGAGGTCGTGGTGCGCCACTGATACCAACCCGATCCCGGCGGCCCCGGTGGCCCAGCGACCTCTTGCGTAACGAAAGCCCGGCAATGCCGGGCTTTTTGCATGTAACAGGACGTGAAAACATCCCGGCCACACTGGCCTGGCGCGGGCCGGCCCGCTAGCATCGCGGGTTGCCGCCCTGAGGTCTGTCGGCCTGCATGGCTTTTCCAGCTTCGCTTGCTTGCTATCGATTCCATGAACACCTCCCAGCCCGCCAACGCCCAGGCCATCCTTGAGGGCGAAGCCCTGCATGCCTTCATGGACCAGGCGCACGACCTGCTGCAACAGGAAGATGAAACCAGCCCCATCGCCCCGGCCGAACGCCAGGCGGCCGTCATGGAGCTGCTCTCGCAGCAGCGCTTCGCGCCGGCCACGGTGAGCGAACTGGAGCGTCTGCACGATCTCTGGCTCGACCTGGAACGGCCCGAGACCGCCAACGCCCTGCTGCGCGAGCACCGCGATGCCACGCTGCAGCACCTGCAGGGTGACAACCGCCTGCTGGCCACGGCCAGCCTGGCGCTCAGCGACATCCAGAGCCGGCTGCGCTTTGACCGCGAAGGCGGCGTGGCCCTGCTCGCGCCTGCCGCCGATCTCATGGGCCGGCTGCCGCACACCGACGAGCCCTATCGCTACTGGAATGGCTGGCACTACCTGGCCCGCGAGGCCCAGGCCTGGGAACTGGCCGAGCAAGGCGTGGACCTGCAGCGCAACCACGAGCGCAGCGACCCCGACGGCGAGGCATCCCCCGCGCGCCGCGACGCGCGTGCCAGCCTGCGCAAGGCCGAGCTGGCCCGCCTGCGCGGCGATGTGCCGGCCACCGTGCGCCATGTGCAGGCCGCCACGGCGCAGTTGGCCCTGGCAGACGCCGACCAGAACGTGGACTTCGACGACTGGCTGCACCTTGCGCGCGAAGTGCTGCCGCTGGCCCCGCAAAGCGTTCCGGCCGTGCTGATGGCGGCGCAGCAGCACCTGGCCCGCACGGAAAGCCCCGCCGCATCGCAGGCGGTGCGCGCGCACCGCAAGGTCCATGAGGCACGGCTGCAGGCCATGGCCTGCCATGCCATGGGCCAGCCAGAGGCCGCGCTGCAGCTGGCCGAGCTGGGCCGCTTCGGCCTGGTGGACGACTCCGACGACGCCTTCAGCGGCCTGGTGCTGCAATGGCTGCAAGAGGCGGGCCGCCTGGCCGATGCAGCGGACCTGGCGCTGGAGAGCGTGTTGCACAGCCGCCCCGGATCGGCCCGCCAGGGCTATGAGCTGGCACTGCGCATGGTGGACAGCGACACCGCCCACGCCCCCGCCTGGGCGCTGATCCTGGCCTGGGCGGGACTGGATTCCGACATGCAGGAGATCCTGGAAGACAGCCCGGCTGCTGCGCGCAGCGCCGACGACTACCTGGCCCTGGCGCGTGCCCAGGCGCCCGGCCATCCGCTGCTGGACATGATCGACGGCTGGCGCCTGGCCAGGAACCACCAATGGGAACAGGCCCTGCCGCTGCTCGAGCGCGGCGTGGGCGAGCAGCCCCGGCACGCCAACTCCGAACTGCTGCCCATGCTCTGGGCCGCGCGCTTTGCCGCGCTGCCGGCCGCACAGGCGCTGCAGCGGCCCTTTCCCCAGGGCTTCGGCGCCCACTGGTGCTATGCGGCGGGCGTGACGCTGGACGACGAGGACGACCTGGCCTCCCTCATGGGCGAAGGCCGGCAGGTGCCGGACGACGAGGTGCGCGAGCCGCTGGTGCAGCGCTACTACGAAGAGGGCCTGGCCCGCTTCGAAGCCTTCTGGGCCAGCGGCCAGGGCAGGTACAAGGACGCGCACCTGCACGTCTACTCCATGCTCTGCAACAACCTTGCCATCAAGTACCGCTCGCAGCAGCGCTATGAAGAGGCTGCAGCCCTGCACCACAAGGGACTGTCCAGCAGCCCCTTCGCCGAGCACCATGACGGCCTGCTGTGGTCTGCCATCCGCCGTGACGACCGACCCGGCATCGTCACGGCGGCAGAGCAGCTGTGGCACTTCACCCAGGACTACGGCTACAGCCGCCACTGCCCCACCGACTACTTCCCCAGCGTGGCGTTGGCGCTCTACCAGCTCGGCCGCGCGGGCGAGATCGGCATCTGGCTGGAACGCCTGGACCAGTGGTTCGAGGAACTGGACGCAGACGAGCAGCGCGAACAGCGGCGCGACTACCTGGCGGCCCTGATGTCCCTGCTCGACTTCTTCTCCGAAAGCCATGGCGACGTGGTGCGCCCCCGCCTGGAGGCCCTGCTGCCCGAAGTGCGCGCCCTGGGCGAGTGCTACACGCTGCGCCGCCTGGCCTGCGCCATGGAAAGCTGCGGCCCCATCGATCAGGCCGTGGCCCTGCACCGCGAGGCCATCGCCAAGCTCACCCCCGATGACAGCGAGGCCGAGCACAAGATGGCCAGGGACGGCCTCCAGCGCTGCCTCAAGCTGCACTCGGACAGCAAGCCCTGGTGGAAGCTGTGGTGAACCCGGGAGCCGCCACGGCAGCCAGCGCCTACCGCCCGCGCGATGTGGTCAATGCGCCGGACATCAAGCAGCGCATACGTGAGCGCAGCGCGGCGCGCGGCGACAGTCAGGAGATCGCGGCCTGGCTGGCCAACCACTTCTACCGCCACGTGATCGGCAACCTCGACGCCGATCCGCCGGCCGTTCAGCCCATCTCCACGCAGGCCGAGCTGCTGCGCCTGCACCGGCGCACCGAGCCTGCCGCCTGGGCGCTGGAGCGCCTGCGCGCGCATGCGGCCCGCCAGCCACCGCCACATGAAAGCCCTGCGGCCGGCGCCAGCGCACCGCTGTGGTGGGTGGAGCCTGACAGCGCCCCGCTGCTGGCGCTGGAAAGCCGGCTGCTGGAGTTCCTGTCCACCCGGCGCGGCACGGCGCTTCAGGGCAAGCTGCAGCGCATCAACTGCCCGCAGGCCCTGGCGCGCTGGACGCTGGAGCACCTGGCCTTCGCCAGAAAAAGCGAAAGCGGCTGGGCCGAGCACCGGCCCGGCGCCGTGCGTCCGCTGCTGCGCGGCCAGTTGGGCGTGTTCGTGGAATTCGATGCCCAAAGCCCGGACCTGCGCGCCGAAATGGCCTATGAAAGCCAGATGATGCGGCACTGCCTGGGCCAGTTCAGCGCGCGCGGCGCGCTGCGCGGCGGCTACGGCGAGCACTACGCCGAAGCCTGCGAGCAGGGCCGGCTGCGCCTGTTCAGCTACCGCACGGGCACGGCCCAGCCGCGCATCACCGTCAGCGCCCAGGTGCTTGACGGCGGGCGGCTGCGCATCGACCAGATCAAGGGCAAGCAGAACCGCCCGCCGATTGCGCGCTACCTGGCCGACGTGCTGGCCCTGCTCAACCACCTCGATGCCGATGGCGAGGCGCCAGCGGATGCCCTGGCCATGGGCATCGTGCGCCGTCCGGCGCATCTGCTGGCCTCGGGCCACACCGGCGCCTGGTGCGCGGCCGGCGAGCTGCACACCGAAGCCGAGCAATTGTGGCTGCTCCAGGCCCACCCGGCGCTGCTGGAGCAGCTGGATATCCGGTCGCCCCTGATGCAATGGCTGGTCGCGGCACGCCGCGACACCGTGCCCGTGCCAGCCTTCGAGCGCATGCCGCGCAGCGCGGCCCTGCAGCAGTCGCTGGAGCTGGCGCGGCGCCGGGCAGGATCGCCGGGCAGGACAGGAAATCCGCGATGAACGCCTTCACTCTTGTTGTGCTGTCTGCATTGGTCTGGTGGGCAGTGCGCGCCGGCCTGCGCCGCAGGCGTGCGGCGCGCCAGCGCGGCGACTTCAGCAGCTACCGCAGCGGCGATGCGGCGCTGGACTGGGCCCTGGCCCTGGCCCATCCCATGGCCTTTCACGCCATCCAGGGCGGCTTTGCAGACCGGCAGCTCCATGGTGCCGACGACGCCCTGACCACCCAGCTGCGCCCCATGGTGCTGCACCACCTTGGCCTACGCACCGACCTGGACGATGCCCAGATCGCACGCCAGTTGCCCGACGGCCTGCGCCAGCGCTGGTTCACGCTGGACCTGCAGCGCCTGCAGGCCGGCGACGATCCCCATGCCGCCATGGCCTTTGCCTGCGCGCGCGTGGCCTTCCACGTGCGATGTGCTTGGCTGCTGGGCTGGCTGGACGAGGCCCTGCACCAGCAGATCCTTCACCTGAACGCATGCCGCGCGCGGGATTGCTTTGACAGCTGGCAGGCCTTCGGCCAGGCCTATGCGCGGGGCCGCAGCCAATGGCTGGCCCGTGGCCGGGCCGACGTGCTGGGCCGCAGCGTGACGCCCGAGGAGGTGCAGCAATGGGTGGCCGATCCGCGCCATCCCTGGCATGCCATGCCCTGGCAGCCGCAGGCGGTGCGGTGACGGCTGCCAGGTGGCCCGGCCCTCAGCCTTCGCCGTGCACCTTGGCGAAGGTCAGGATCACCTCCCGCACCACCTGGCGTTGCGGCGCGGGCAGCCTCAGAAAGGCGTCGAAGGTTTCGCGTTCAAGATAGCCCACGCCCGGTTCCTGGCATTCGTGCTGAGGCGGCAGTGACCGCTGGGCAGGGTCGCCAAAGCGCAGCACTTCGGGCTCGATCCTGAGCAGCTCGGCCAGCAGCACCAGCTTGTCCTGCTCGGGCACGGCCTCGCCGTTGAGCCAGCGCGCAACCGCCTGGAACGAAATCGGCCGACCCCAGTAACTGGAATTGAACAGATTCAGCAGCACGCTGGGCCGCGGCTCCAGACCCGCAGCCTCGATGGCCTGGCGCAGGCGCTGTGCGAATTCGAGCTTGTTATCCATTCCGAAACCCTGGATTTCTATGGAGCTCTCATTGGACCATCGATTCAAGAGCCGGCGCCAAGCCCGGCGCCAAGCCCGGCGCCTTGCCTGGCAGGCGCTCAGGCGAAGATGCTGCGCGCTTCGGTAAAGCGCCTGGCGAAATAGGGGTTGTCCATGCGCACGCGCTGCACCGTGCCGCCGCTGGATGGCGCATGCACGAACTGGCCGTTGCCCACAAAGATGCCCATGTGCGAATAGCGCGAGCCCAGGGTGTTGAAGAACACGAAGTCGCCGCGCTGCAGGCTGCGGCTGCCCACGGGATTGCTGAACTGCGCCCACTGGGCCGTGGTGCGCGGCAGGCGGCTTTCGGTAATGCCGCCCACGGCCCACTGGATCAGGCCGCTGCAGTCGAAACCGCCGTCGGGCGAATTGCCGCCGTAGGTATACGGCGTGTTGACCACGAGCATGGTGCGCGCCAGCAGGGCCTCGCGCAACTCGCCATCCAGGTTAAGGGCCTGCGGCGAAGGAGCAGGCCCGGGACCCGCGCCCTTGCGGGGAGCAGACGAGCAGCCGGCCAGCAGCGCAGCCGCCGCCAGCAGGCCCCAGTCACGGCGAGACAGCCGCGATGCAGTCACGCGGGAAGCCGCAAGGGAAGTCGAAACGCCAGCCTTCATGGCGCCGCATGTTCTCACAAAGCCCGGCAGCGGCCAAAGAAAAGCCGCAGGCTGTGCTGCGGCTTGACTGTCTATCGGCGGGGCCCGGCCCGCTCAGAACGGCAGCTTGGGCATGCCGCCGCCACCGCCCATCATTCCCTTCATGGCCTTCATGCCGCCCATGCGCTTCATCATCTTCATGAGGCCGCCGCCCTTCATCTTCTTCATCATCTCCTGCATCTGCTCGAACTCCTTGAGCAGGCGGTTGACTTCCTGGACCTGCACGCCCGCGCCATCGGCAATGCGCTTCTTGCGCGTGGCCTTGATGATCTCGGGCTTCTTGCGCTCCTTGGCAGTCATGGAGCAGATGATGCCTTCCTTGCGGCGGATCTCGCGCTCGGCCTTGTCCATGTCCACCTGGCCGGCCTTGGCGGTGAGCTGTGCCGGCAGCTTGTCCATGAGGTTGGACAGGCCGCCCATCTGCTTCATCTGCTGGATCTGGGCCAGGAAGTCGTTGAGGTCGAAGCCGTCACCGCTCTTGACCTTCTCGGCCAGCTTCTGCGCGGCCTCCATGTCCACGCCCTTGGTGACCTGCTCGACCAGGGCCACGATGTCGCCCATGCCCAGCACACGCTGCGCGTGGCGGTCGGCGTCGAAGACTTCCAGGCCGTCGATCTTCTCGGACACGCCGGCGAACTTGATGGGCGCGCCCGTGATCTGGCGCACCGACAGCGCCGCGCCGCCGCGCGAGTCACCATCGAGCTTGGTGAGCACGATGCCGGTCAGGGGCAGGGCCTCCTTGAAGGCCTTGGCCGTGTTGATCGCATCCTGGCCCTGCATGGCATCGACGACGAACAGGGTCTCGACCGGCTTGAGCGTGGCGTGCAGATCCTTGATCTCAGCCATCAGCAGCTCGTCGATGGCCAGGCGGCCGGCCGTATCGACCAGCAGCACGTCAAAGAAGTGGCGCTTGGCGTAGTCCAGCGCGGCCACGGCAATGTCGTGGGGCTTCTGGTCTGGCGTGGAGGGAAACCACTCGGCGCCAGCCTGGCCGGTCACGGTCTTGAGCTGCTCGATGGCGGCCGGGCGGTACACGTCGCCCGACACGGTCAGCACCTTTTTCTTGCGCTTTTCAATCAAGTGCTTGGCCAGCTTGGCCGTGGTCGTGGTCTTGCCGGCGCCCTGCAGGCCGGCCATGAGGATGACGGCAGGCGGCTGGGCGTTGAGATTGATGTCGGCCACGCCCTCGCCCATGGTGGCGGCCAGTTCCTTGTTGACGATGGACACCAGCAGCTGGCCGGGCTGCAGGGAGCCCAGCACCTCCTGGCCCAGCGCTTTTTCCTTGACGCGCGCAACGAAGTCGCGCACCACGGGCAGGGCCACGTCGGCCTCGAGCAGGGCCATGCGCACTTCGCGCAGCATGTCCTGTACGTTGGATTCGGTGATGCGGGCCTGGCCGCGCATCTCCTTGACGAGTCGCGAAAGTTTGTCGGTCAGAGCGGAGGCCATAAGCGGGGAGGAACTGGAGTCGTCGGAAAGGAAAAGGTGTGCTGCAGCGAGCCAGCCGGGGCCAGGTTGCCGAATGGGGCCAGGCGGGGCCGGGTCGCGGCACGGACCCTGCAGATCCCGACGATTCTACCCGCTGCCCCTGCAGGGGTAAGTACCGGCCTTCCCTGCCGCGCAGCGGGCATCGGCCGGCAGTAACATCCACACTGTTTCCATAGATTATGGCTATCGCCCTGTGCAGTGCCGGCTTGCTACCGCCTAGGAGTCTTCATGCCCGATACGCCGTATGGCCAGTTCCTGGACCGTGTGCCCGACGGTTTTCTTCTGTTTGACGAGCAGGGCTGCCTGCTCGATGCCAATGCCCATGCCTGCGCCAGCCTGGGCCATCACAAGGCCGCCATGCTGGGGCTGGGCATCATGGACGTGTGGCCCGACGCGGACGGACTTCGGCGCGGTCCCTGGCAGGACATGGCCGTGGACAGCCAGGCCCATCTCTGCGGCCGACTGATCCGCCGCGACGGCACCAGCTTCCCCGCCGAGCTCCATATCTATTGCCAGTCGCTGTCGGGCAGGCGGCTTTTCTTCACCACCTGGCACGAGCTCAGCGAGCGCACCGGCCAGGACGAGCCGATAGGCCAGCCCGATGCGCAGCTGGCGCCGCTCCTGCGAAAAAGCACCGGGCCGTGGCAGGATTCGACGCGCCTGCTGGAGGCCGTGATGCACGAAACGCCCGACCTGGTCTTCGCCAAGGACCGGCAGGGCCGCTACACCTTCGTCAACCCCGCCGCCGCGCGCTTTTCCGGGCGCACGCCCGAAGACATCGTGGGCAAGACCGACCAGGAACTGTTCCCCGACAGCAGCTTCACCCACAGCGACCGCCGGGTGCTGGACAGCGACGCCCCCGTGGTGTCGGAGGATCATTTGCTGGTCAACGGGCAGCGCCGCCTCTTCCAGTCCACCAAAATTCCTTACCGCAATGACGAGGGCCGGACCGTGGGCGTGCTGGGCATTGCGCGCGACATCACCCTCATGCGCCAGACCGAGTCCCAGCTGCAAAAAAGCTACGACGTGCTGCGCCAGGCCGAACAGCTGGCGCGCCTGGGCAGCTGGACATGGGAGCTGGACACCGAGCACTTCCAGGCCTCGGAGATGATGTATGTGATGAACGGCCTGGACCCCCAGGGTCCGCCGCTGACGCGCCATGCCCTGCGCGCCATGCTCGGACCGCAGGATCTTGCCCGGCTCACCGCTGCCGTGCAGCTGTGCATCGGCACCGGCCAGTCCTACAGCCTCGATGTCGTGCACCACTGCCCGGACGGACGGAGGTTCGCGGCCCGCCTCATGGGCCGCGCCCTGCGCGACGAGCAAGGCCGCATCGTCGCGCTCAGCGGCACGCTGCAGGACCTGTCCGAACGCGAGGACGCACGCATGCGCCTCGAAGCCCTGGCCGACAACCTGCCCAGCGGCGCCATCTACCGTCTGGAAGGCGGCCTGGCGCAACTGCGGCTCAGCTACATCAGTGCCGGCATAGAGAACCTGATCGGCGTGCCGGCCCACGCCATCATGGCCGACCGTCAGGCCTACCTGAATGCCATCCATCCCGAGGACCTGCCGCACTACCAGCAGATGCTGCAGTGCTCGGTCGATACGCTGCGGGTCTTCGACTGCCGCTTTCGCGTGATCAGGCCCGATGGAGAGATCCGCTGGCTGCGCTGCCGATCGGCCCCCCGGAGCAGCCACGAGGGCATGGTCTGGGACGGCATCATGCTGGACATCACCCGCGAGCGCGAGGCCGAGCAGGCGCTGCAGCAGGCCAAGGAGGCCGCAGAAGCGGCCGAACGGGCCAAGTCGGATTTCCTGGCCATCATGAGCCACGAAATCCGCACCCCCATGAACACCGTCATCGGCATGACGCGCCTGGTTCAGCAGACCGCGCTGACATCACGCCAGCGCGGCTACCTGGAGAAGGTGGAGCGCTCGGCCAGCGCCCTGCTGGCCGTGATCAACGACGTCCTCGACTTTTCCAAGATAGAGGCGGGCATGCTGGCGCTGGAGGAAGTGGATTTCGCCCTTGACGATGTGCTGGAGACCGTCTCGGCCTCCACGGCGCTGCGCGCAGAGGAAAAGGGGCTGGAAGTGGTCTATGCGCTGGACCCGCACCTGCCGCCCCGGTTGCGCGGCGACCCGCTGCGCCTGGGCCAGGTGCTGACCAACCTGGTCGGCAATGCCATCAAGTTCACCGAGCATGGCGAGGTGGTGATCTCCCTGCATCTGGAGCCGCCGCTGGCGTGCGCGCCGGTGGAGGCCGGCGCGCACGCCACGGCAGCGCCCCTGCACCACCTGTGCGTGAACGTGCGCGACACCGGCATAGGCCTGGATGCATCGCGGGCCGAACGGCTGTTCCAGCCCTTCACCCAGGCCGACATCCAGACCACGCGCCGCCACGGCGGCACCGGCCTGGGCCTGGCCATCTGCCACAGGCTGGTGCAGCTCATGGGCGGCGAGATCAGCGTCTGCAGCCAGCCAGGCCAGGGCAGCAACTTCCGCTTCACGGCCAAGGTCCGGCCTGCCACGGATGCGCCGCTGGACGGCCACGACAACCTGGGCAGCACCGGCGTTCTCATCGTCGATGACAACGCCAGCGCGCGCGAGGCCCTGGCCGCCATGGTGCGCAAACTGGGCATGCGCTGCGATACGGCGGCGGACGGCATGCAGGCGCTGCACATGCTGCAAGAGGCCGCACGCCAGGAATCCCCCTACGGCCTGGCCCTGCTGGACTGGCGCATGCCCGGCATGGACGGGCTGGACCTGGCACGCCGCATGCGCGAGCAGCAGGACCTGGCCAAGACCCCGGCTGCGCTCATGGTCACGGCCTTCGGGCGCGACGAAGTGCAGCTGCAGGCCGCGCAGTTGGGCCCGCGGGGCCTGCTGATCAAGCCCTTGACCGCATCGGCACTGCGCTCGTGCATCCGGGAGGCACTGCGGGACCCCGAATCGCCCCCGCCGGAAAGCCCGGCGGCCGGCCCCTCGCCACAGCAGCGCTACCCGGGCCTGCCTGGGCGCAGGGTGCTGGTGGTGGATGACAACGTACTCAACCGCGAGGTGGCCACCGAGCTGCTGGAGCAGGCCGGCATATCGGTACAGACTGCGCAGGACGGTCTGCAGGCGCTGCAGCTGCTGGACACCCAGCCTTTCGATGCCGTGCTCATGGACGTGCACATGCCCGGCATGGACGGCCTCAGTGTCACGCGCACCATCCGCACGCGCAGCGCGCTGCGGCATCTTCCGGTGATCGCGCTGACTGCGCAGGCCTATGTCGAGGAGCGCGCCCGGATCGAGGCCGCAGGCATGAATGCCCATCTGACCAAACCCGTTGACGATGTGCTGCTGTACGAGACACTGCAGCGCTGCCTGCGCGCGGGCCCTCCTCCAACGGCGGCGCTTGCGCCGGCCGCGCCCTTGCAGCCGACGCCGTCAAGCCCTGCCCAGGCCTGGGATCCGGCACGGCTGCGGCAACGCCTTGCCGGCCAATCGCCGCGCATGCTCCACGCCATCGAAGGCTTTGCCCAGGACTTTGCCGATGCGCCGCAACGGCTGCGCGATGCCGTGCGCAGCGGCCATTGGGACACCGTGGCATCGCTGGTGCACACCTTCAAGGGCAGTCTGGGCTACCTGGGCGCGGACCTGCTGGAGCAATGGTCGGCCATGGCCGAGACCGGTGCGCAAGCCTGCCTGTCAGGCGACGGCAATGGCGGCAACGCCCGGCCCGGCGGCGATCTGCAATCCCTGGTCCAGGCGCTGGCCGATGGACTGCAGGGCCTGCTGGCGGAAATCGCCCGGCGGTCCGGGCAGACGGCCGTAGTGGCCGTGGCGTCCGCGGCCGCCGTGACCGCCGTGACCACTGCCGCGCCCCCCCCGCAGCGGCAGCCGATGACCGCGGAAGAAGTCTCGTCCACCCTGGCTCGGCTGCGGCTGCAGATTGCCGACAGCGACTATGCCGCCATGGCCGAACTGGAACGGCTGCGGCCCCTGGTCGACGGGCGCCATGCGTCCGTGCTGCAGCGCATCCAGCGCTGCACCGAGTCCCTGGAAACCGAGGCGGCGCTGCAGGCGCTCGAACAGCTGGCGCGGAGCATGGCCGTGAACCGGACGGTTCTACAGGGAGCTGCAGATGTTTGAAGCCTTGACCGGGCCGGAACTGCCCACGGTCCTCATCGTTGACGACGAACGGCTGAACCGCAGCATGCTGGCCGAGCTGCTGAGCCCCCACTACCGTGTGCTGCTGGCCAAGGACGGCCCGGGTGCGCTGGTGATCGCCCAGCGCGAAGCCCACCGGCTGCAGCTGATCCTGCTGGACCTGGCCATGCCCGGCATGAACGGCTACGAGGTGCTGGGTGCGTTGCGCGCCCAGGAGCGCACCGCCCATATCGCCGTCATCTTCATCACCGGCCAGAGCAATGCCCAGGCCGAGGAATACGGCCTGCGCCTGGGCGCGGCCGACTATGTCTCCAAACCCATACGTCCCGCCGTGGTCGAGGTGCGCGTGCGCAACCAGATACGCCTGGCCCTGCAGCGCCAGGCCCTGGAGCGCCTGGCCATGGTGGACGGGCTGACAGGGCTGGCCAACCGCCGCCACTTCGACGACATGCTGGAGCGCTCCCACCGCCGCAGCCTGCGCACGGGCGAGTCCGTGGGCCTGGCTCTCATTGATATAGACCACTTCAAGCAATACAACGACTGCTATGGCCATGTGCAGGGGGACGAGGCGCTCAAGGCAGTGGCTGCCACGCTGCAGCGCCATGCGCGCCGGCCCTACGACCTGGCAGCGCGCTTTGGCGGCGAGGAATTCGCGCTCATCCTCCCCGGCGAAAGCGACGCCCAGGTCATGGCCGAGAATTTCCGCCAGGAAGTGCTGCGCCTGTCCATCGCCCACGCCGCCTCTCCCACGGCGCCGCTGCTCACCGTCAGTTGCGGCGTACTCACCGTGCGGCAGCCGTCTGCCGCGCCTTTGGAAACCTGGCTGCAGAAGGTGGACGGCCTGCTCTACCAGGCCAAGGCCCTGGGGCGCAATCGCATCGAGGCAGCCATCGAGCCCTGAAGAAAATGCGCTCCGAACCACGGCACGGCGCCCGGATTCTGAGCCTGCACAACCGGCGGCAGGAAAGCCACAGCTATCATAGAAAGATGCTCTCCGTCCCCCTGATTTCCGCCAACGCATCGCCCCTGGGCTGGATGCTGGCGCTTGCCGCAGCCGTGGCCTATGCCGTGCCGGCCGCCGGTGCCCGACGCATCAGCCATGCTGGCGCCCGCGCCGCATTGCGCCTGGCCTGGGTGCTCCACGCCCTGGCCCTGGCCTGGGGCCTGCTCGGGGAACAGCCGCACTTCGGGTTCGCGCCAGCACTGTCCATGACGGCCTGGCTGGTGCTCACCGTCTATGGGGTCGAACAGCAGTTGTTCCCCAAGATGCGCGCGCAATTGGCGCTGTCAGCGCTGGGCACGGCCGCCGTGCTCCTGGCCGCGCTGTTTCCGGGAACGCCCCTGCATGTCAACGCCTCGCCCTGGCTGCCGCTGCACCTGGCGCTGGGCATTGCCTCCTACGGACTGTTCGCCGCCGCCGTGGTCCATGCCTCGCTGATGACACGCGCCGAGCAGCACATGCGGCTGGGCGGTGGCGGGCATGACAGCGGCCTGCCCCTTCTCACGCTGGAGCGCCTGACCTTCCGCTTCGTGTCCGCAGGCTTTGTGCTGCTCACGGCCACGCTGGCCGCAGGCTGGCTGTTCGGCGAACAGCTCTACGGCAAGGCCTGGGTCTGGAACCACAAGTCGGTGTTCTCGCTGCTGTCGTGGCTGACCTTTGCCGTGCTGCTGATCGGCCGTGCGCGCTTTGGCTGGCGTGGCCGCAGCGCCGTGCGCGTGCTCTACGCGGGCGCCGCGCTGCTGCTGCTGGCCTATGCGGGATCACGCTTCGTAATGGAAGTGCTGCTGGAGCGCGCCGCATGAAGTACCTGCTGGTCCTGATCGTCATCGTCATTGCCGTCGGCGTCTGGCGCGGCCAGCGCCGCACCGAGGCCCGTGAGCGGCGCCAGGCGGCTGCGCCGCGCAACCCGGCCAACCCGGCCAACGCGCCGCTGGCGGCTCCACAGGACATGGTCGAATGCGCGCACTGCGGACTGCACCTGCCGCGCAGCGAAGCCATCGAGGCCGCAGGCCGCAGCTATTGCAGCGCCGAGCACCGGGCCCTGGCGCAACGGCGCTGAGCATGCAGGACGCCGCCCGCTCCCCGCCGCCCACCATCGACGAGGCCACGGCGCAGTCGCCGCACGACGCCAACGCCCCCTTCGTCCGGCTGTGGCAGGGATTTCTGACGGGCCGCGTTCTCATCGCCACCGCGCTGCTGCTGCTGCAGCTGGCGCTGCTCAGCGTGCAGCCCGGCGGCAATCCCCTGGTCTGGCTGGTCTGCCTGGGCTACCTGGGGCTGACGCTGCTGGTCCGGCTGACCGCACGCGAGCAGCCGCCCTCTGCCCGCGCCGGCGTGCACTGGCTGCCCGTGATCGGCGTGGACATCGCGGCCATCTGCCTGCTGCAGGTGTTGCAGACAGGCCCGCTCAACTACTCGGCCCTGCTGGCCATCCCCATCCTGATTTCGGCCGTGCTGGGCAATCTGACGCTGGCGCTGGCCACCACGGCCAGCGTCACGCTGCTGACCCTGGGCTGGGTCGCATGGCAGGACCTGGCGGGCCGCATAGAAAGTACCCAGGCCTACTACCAGGCCAGCTTTGCCTGCGCAGGCTATTTCGCCGTGGCCTATCTGACGCACGAGCTGGCGCGCCGCGTGCGGCGCGAGCGGCACCTGGCACAGCACAGCAGCCGCAAGGCCCAGGCCCAGGAGCAGGTCAATGCCCTGGTGATCCGCCACCTGGGCGAAGGCGTGCTGGTGGTTGATCCCCAATTCCGCGTGCAGCAGGCCAACCCGGCCGCGCTGCACCTGCTGGGACTGGCCGACGCGCATGCCCTGCCCTTCGCACTCAAGGAGCACGCCGGCTGGCAGCGGCTGCAGGATGCCGTGGCCCAGAGCTTTGCCCAGAACCTGCCGATATCGGCCGCCATCCATCTGCAGTCCATCGGCCAGGAAGGCATGACGGGACTGCATCTGCGCACCTGGCTGACCGAGGTCGCCACCCCGTCCGACGCCACCGATGCCGCCGAGCCCGCGCTGCTGCAGCAGCTGTGCGTGGTCTTTCTGCACGACCTGCGCGAATTGGAGGCGCGGCTGCGCACGGAAAAGCTGGCCTCCATGGGCCGCATGTCCGCCGCCGTGGCCCATGAGATCCGCAATCCGCTGGCCGCCATCACCCAGGCCAACGCCCTGCTGGCAGAAGATCTGGCGCAGAACCCGGCCCAGCAGCAGCTGTGCCGCATCGTGGGCCAGAACGCCGAGCGGCTGGCGCGCACCGTCGAGGACGTGCTCAACATCGCGCGGGCCCAGCAGCACATTGGCGAGGCCCACGCCGGCCTGCTGGACCTGGACCAGCATGTGGCCCAGGCCTGCCAGGAGTGGCAGGCCCAGGGCCAGCCTGCGCGCAGCATCCAGCTGCTGCTGGACGCGCGCGCAAGGACCGTGGTGTTCGACGGCGAGCACCTGCGCCGCATCCTGGTGAACCTGCTGGACAACGCCCAGCGCTACCGCAGCAACGCCCAGCAGCCGCATACGCTGCAGGTGCTGACCGGCGCGCCGGCCGCAGGCCAGATCTGGCTGCAGGTCTGGAGCGACGGCGCCGCACTGGAGCCCACGGTGCAGCGCCATCTGTTCGAGCCCTTCTTCTCGTCGGAAAGCCGCTCCAGCGGCCTGGGCCTGTACATCTGCCGCGAGCTGTGCCAGCGCTACGATGCAGGCATCAGCTACCAGCGGCTGTCGCGGCCCGCGCCGCACGGCCCTGTCGAGGGCAATGCCTTCAGCATCGTGTTCCGCGCCGGCGCCGCATCGGCTCTGCCGGCCTCCCTGTTTGACCAGATTGTGGTGTGATGCCCTTGAACTCCCTGCCCGCTGCCGCATCGATTCTTGTCGTGGACGACGAGCCGGATCTGCGCACCCTATATGAACTGACCCTGCTGCGCGAAGGCTACCGCGTGGAAACCGCCGCCAGCGTGGGCGAGGCGCGCGAACAGCTGCAGACCCAGCGCTTCGACGTGGTCATCACCGACATGCGCCTGCCCGACGGCATGGGAATGGAGCTGCTGCAGGACCTGCGCAACCAGCAGCGGCGAGAACGCTGCGTGGTCATGACCGCCTACGGCTCGGCCGAAAATGCCGTCGAAGCCCTGCGCTCGGGCGCCTTCGACTATCTGACCAAGCCCGTGGACCTCAAGCAGTTCCGCCTGGTCGTGGCCTCGGCCGCCCAGGGCGTGGGCGGCGTGCCGCCCCCCGGCGTGATGCCGGCGCGCAGCCCCTCGGCGGCGTCGGCCGCAAGCCCCGTGCTCAGCGGCGGCGGGGCGCTCGACGCCATGGTTGGGGAGTCGCCCGCCATGCAGGCCGTCAAGCAGCGCATTGCCAAGGTGGCGCGCGGCATGGCGCCGGTGCTGGTGCACGGCGAGTCGGGCACGGGCAAGGAGCTGGTGGCGCGCGCCCTGCACGCCTGCAGCCAGCGCGCCCACGGCCCCATGGTGGCCGTGAACTGCGGCGCCATCCCCGAAAACCTGCTGGAAGCCGAGTTCTTCGGCGCCCGCAAGGGCTCCTATACCGGAGCCACCCAGGACCGCGACGGCTACTTCCAGGCGGCACGCGGCGGCACCCTGTTCCTCGACGAAATCGGCGACCTGCCGCTGCCCATGCAGGCCAAGCTGCTGCGCGCCATCCAGGAACGCCGCGTGCGCCCCCTGGGCTCGGCGCAGGAGGAAGCAGCCGACGTGCGCATCGTCAGCGCCACCCACCGCGACCTGGCCGCCGACGTGCAGGCAGGACGTTTTCGCCAGGACCTGTACTACCGCCTCAACGTCATCGAAGTACTTCTTCCGCCGCTGCGCGAGCGCCGCGAGGACCTGCCCGCGCTGTGCCGTGCATTGCTGGCACGGCTGTCGCAGGAGTCGGGCCTGCCCATGCCCGAGATCGACGAGCGTTCCCTGGAGCAGATCGCCCGCCTGCCCCTGCCCGGCAATGTGCGTGAACTGGAGAACCTGCTGCACCGCGCCATCACGCTGGGCGAGGAAGGGCCGCTGCGCATAGACCCCGAGATGCAGCTGCCCTGCGGCACTCCGCCGGCTCCACCCGCATCGACGCAGACCCAGGCGCACGACGGCGCCGCACCGCCGCCGGAGCCTGCCGACATGGAGCTGCCCCGCGACCTGCAGGCCTGGCTGGACGAGCGCGAGCGCGGCATCCTGGTGCAGGCGCTGCAGGAAAACGGCTTCAACCGCACGGCCACGGCCGCACGCCTGGGGCTGAGCCTGCGCCAGATCCGCTACCGCATCGACCGGCTGAACATCGCCCTGCCCGGCGACGCCAGCGCCGAGGCGGACGGAGGCAGCCATGGCGAAGCCTGATCCGCAGGCACCAGCCACCACGACCATGGGCCCGGCCTGGACCTGGCAAGGCGGCTGGCTGCAACAGGCACGCCACCTGCCCTCGCCCAACTTCGGCGAGCGCCCGGCCCAGGCCCTGGTCGATCTGGTCGTCGTGCACTCCATCAGCCTGCCCCCCGGCGAGTACGGCACGGGGGCGGTCCAGCAACTGTTCACCAACCAGCTCGACTGGGACGCCCATCCTTACTACCAGGGCATACGCGGCCTGGAGGTGTCGGCGCATTTCTTCGTCACGCGCCTGGGCGAGGTCTGGCAATTTGTGGACTGTGACGCGCGCGCCTGGCATGCGGGCGCCTCCAGCTGGCGCGGCAAGGACCGCTGCAACGACGACTCCATCGGCATAGAGCTGGAGGGCCTGGAGGGACTGCCGTTCGAGCCGGCGCAATATGCGGCCCTGGAGAACCTGTGCGAAGCCATCGCCGCACGCTACCCCGTCGCCCATCTCGCAGGCCATGAGCACATTGCGCCCGGCCGCAAACGCGATCCCGGCCCCGGCTTCGACTGGCCCCGGCTGCGCGGGCTGCTGTCCCGTCACCAGGCCACGGCGAACTGGCAGCTGCCGCCCCGCGCCGGCCAGCCCTCCACGTAAGCACACACCCTCCTGCCGGACTGCGCCAGGCCTTGCACGCAGGCCGGCTTGTCCACAGGCCCAGGAAAAGTGCGCTGTCAATCCAGAAAGCAACCCATGTGGCGCGCAGGCGCACGCCGGGCCGGCCTGATCTTTTTTTACAAATTCACGCATGTGTCGCAGCCCCACTGTTCATGGGGCTTTCGGCGGTCCGACCGGCGCAGCGGCAAGGCTGTAGCGGCTTGCGACAGGCCATCGCCCGCCAGCCACCGCGCAGCGGTGATCTGCTGCTATGGGCTTGCATGCTGGGCACTGTTTTGGCGCAGCGCAAACAGCGGTTTTCCGGCCGTGAGTACCCCGTGTACATGAGACGGCGATACACTACAGGTAGTGCCTGAGAGCACGCCGGACACCATATCTAGTGTTCACAAGCTGTGCACACCCTGTGAAAACGGTGTGCACATCCGGCCCCGATTCCATCTCCCAGCAAGCCTGCCCCCAGTGCAGGTCCGCGTCCGTTCTATCCACAAACACCCGTTGAGGAAACTCATGCAAGAAGCACTGAATTCTTTGGCTCCCGCTGCGCACGGTGATGCTGCCAATCCTTCCTCCGCCCATCACCTGTCCGTGCAGGACGGCTACCAGATCATCCGCCGCAGCGGCGACGTGGTGCCCTTCACCCCGCAAAAGATCGCCGTCGCGCTGACCAAGGCCTTCCTGGCCGTGCGCGGCGCCCAGGGCGCTGCCTCCGCCAGCGTGCGCGAGACCGTGGACGAGCTCACCCAGGCCGTGGTGCGCGCCCTGCTGCGCTCGCGTCCGGGCGGCGGCACCTTCCATATTGAAGACGTGCAGGACCAGGTCGAGCTGGGCCTGATGCGCGGCGGCCACCACGACGTGGCGCGCGCCTACGTGCTGTACCGCGACCGCCGCAACCAGGAGCGTGCCGAGCAGAAGAAGGCCGCCGAGGCCGCTGCCGCCGCTGCGGCCGCGCCCGCCCCCGTGCTGCATGTGACCGACAACGGCCAGCGCGTTCCTCTGGACCAGGCCCGCCTGCTGGCCCTGATCGAGGCCTCCTGCCGCAACCTCAATGCCGACATCCAGGCCGCGCCCATCGTTGCCGAGACGCTGCGCAACCTGTACGACGGCGTGCCGATCGAAGAAGTCTTCAAGGCCTCCATCCTGGCCGCGCGCACGCTGATCGAAAAGGACCCCGACTACACCTACGTCACCGCCCGCCTGCTGCTGCACACCATCGTGCGCGAGGTCATGGGCCATGACGTGCAGCCTGCCGACATCCAGTCGGCCTACGCCGCCTACTTCCCCGGCTTCATCCAGAAGGGCGTGGACAACGAGCTGCTCAACCCCGAGCTGCTGAACTACGACCTGCCCCGCCTGGCTGCCGCCCTCAAGGCCGAACGCGACCAGCAGTTCGACTACCTGGGCCTGCAGACCCTGTACGACCGCTACTTCCTGCACGTGCGCAAGACGCGCATCGAGCTGCCCCAGTCCTTCTTCATGCGCGTGGCCATGGGCCTGGCGCTGCAGGAAGAGGACCGCAACGCGCGCGCCATCGAGTTCTACGAACTGCTGTCTTCCTTCGACTTCATGAGCAGCACGCCCACGCTGTTCAACAGCGGCACGCTGCGCTCGCAGCTGTCTTCGTGCTACCTGACCACGGTGCCCGACGATCTGGACGGCATCTATGAGTCGATCAAGGAAAACGCCCTGCTGTCCAAGTTCGCCGGCGGCCTGGGCAACGACTGGACGCGCGTGCGCGCCCTGGGTTCGCGCATCAAGGGCACGAACGGCGAGTCGCAGGGCGTGGTGCCCTTCCTCAAGGTGGTCAACGACACGGCCGTGGCCGTGAACCAGGGCGGCAAGCGCAAGGGCGCCGTCTGCACGTACCTGGAGACCTGGCACCTGGACATCGAGGAATTCCTCGAGCTGCGCAAGAACACGGGCGACGACCGCCGCCGCACGCACGACATGAACACGGCGAACTGGATTCCCGACCTGTTCATGAAGCGCGTCATGGAAAAGGGCCAGTGGACCCTGTTCTCGCCCTCCGATGTCGGCGACCTGCACGACCTCTTCGGCGCAGCCTTCGAGCGCGCCTACACGGCCTACGAAACCAAGGCCGACACCGGCGAGCTCAAGCTGTTCAAGCGCATCCCGGCCGTGGACCTGTGGCGCAAGATGCTGTCCATGCTGTTCGAGACCGGCCACCCCTGGGTCACCTTCAAGGACCCCTGCAACGTGCGCTCGCCCCAGCAGCACGCCGGCGTGGTGCACTCGTCCAACCTGTGCACCGAGATCACGCTGAACACCAGCGACACCGAGACCGCCGTCTGCAACCTGGGCTCGGTCAACCTGGCGCGCCACATCACCAACGGCGCCATCGACCACGGCAAGCTGCGCAAGACCATCACCACGGCCATGCGCATGCTGGACAACGTGATCGACATCAACTACTACGCCGTGCAGAAGGCCAAGGACTCCAACCTGCGCCATCGCCCCGTGGGCCTGGGCCTGATGGGCTTCCAGGATGCGCTCTATGAAATGCGCATCGCCTACGCCAGCGACGCGGCCGTCGAGTTCGCCGACCAGTCGATGGAAGCCATCTGCTACTACGCCTACTGGGCCTCCACCGAACTGGCCAGGGAACGCGGCCAGTACTCCAGCTACAAGGGCTCGCTGTGGGACCAGGGCATCCTGCCGCTGGACACGCTGAACCTGCTGGAGAAGGCCCGCGGCGGCTACGTGGAAGTGGACCGTTCCTCGCGCCTGGACTGGGATGCGCTGCGCGCCAAGATCGGCCAGCACGGCATGCGCAACTCCAACTGCGTGGCCATCGCGCCCACGGCGACCATCTCCAACATCGTCGGCGTCGATGCCTCCATCGAGCCTTCGTTCGGCAACCTGTCGGTCAAGTCCAACCTGTCCGGCGAGTTCACCGTCATCAACCAGTACCTGGTGCGCGACCTGAAGCGCCTGGGCCTGTGGGACGACGTGATGGTCATGGACCTCAAGCATTTCGACGGCTCGCTGCGCCCCATCGACCGCGTGCCCCAGGACGTCAAGAACCTGTACGCCACCGCCTTCGAGGTCGAGCCCACCTGGCTGGTCGAGGCCGCTGCACGCCGCCAGAAGTGGATCGACCAGGCCCAGAGCCTGAACATCTACATGGCCGGCGCCTCGGGCAAGAAGCTGGACGACACCTACAAGCTGGCCTGGCTGCGTGGCCTGAAGACCACCTACTACCTGCGCACCACCAGCGCCACCAACATCGAGAAGTCCACGGTGCAAAGCCGCGTGCTCAACGCAGTGCCCACGGCTGCCGCCCAGCCCGCTGCCGTGAGCACCTCCAGCGCCCTGGAAGCCGCGGCAGCCGCCGCACGCGCCCAGGCCCCGGCGACGGACATCAAGTTCTGCGCCATCGACGATCCCGGCTGCGAAGCCTGCCAGTAAGCCGCGCAGCGCGGGGCCTCGCCACGGCGCAGGCCCCGCGCCCTGCCCGCCAGCCAGCGCCATGCGCAGGATCTTCGCCATGGACCTTGGGCCTGCTCAACATGCCAGGCCACCCATGGTCCTACATTGACCGGAGCAGAAAGAGAGGCCTCTTTCGCACCGAATGAACTGAACATATGCCTCAGGGCATGCCGGAGAAAATTGCAATGCTGACCTTTGACGACGACGCCACCCTCTCGAACACGCCGACCGGCGCAGGAGCTGCCCCCGCCACCGGCACACACCAGCGCGTCAACGCCGCCGACAAGCGAATCATCAACGCCAAGACCGACGTCAACCAGCTGGTGCCCTTCAAGTACAAGTGGGCCTGGGAAAAGTACCTGGCCACCTGCGCCAACCACTGGATGCCGCAGGAAGTGAACATGAACCGCGACATCGCCCTGTGGAAGGACCCCAACGGCCTGACCGAGGACGAGCGCCGCATCGTCAAGCGCAACCTGGGCTTCTTCGTGACGGCCGACTCGCTGGCTGCCAACAACATCGTGCTGGGCACCTACCGCCACATCACCGCACCCGAGTGCCGCCAGTTCCTGCTGCGCCAGGCCTTCGAGGAAGCCATCCACACCCACGCCTACCAGTACATCGTGGAGTCGCTGGGCCTGGATGAAGGCGAGATCTTCAACGCCTATCTCGAGGTTCCCTCCATCCGCGACAAGGACGAATTCCTGATCCCCTTCATCGAGGCGATCATGGACCCCAGCTTCAAGACCGGCACCTTCGAGACCGACCAGACGCTGCTGAAGTCGCTCATCGTTTTCGCCTGCCTGATGGAGGGCCTGTTCTTCTACGTGGGCTTCACGCAGATCCTGGCCCTGGGCCGTCAGAACAAGATGACCGGCGCTGCCGAGCAGTACCAGTACATCCTGCGCGACGAGTCCATGCACTGCAACTTCGGCATCGACCTGATCAACCAGCTCAAGCTCGAAAATCCGCAGCTGTGGACACCCGAATTCAAGGAAGAAATCACGGCGCTTTTCGTCAAGGCCGTCGAGCTGGAATACCGCTACGCAGAGGACACCATGCCGCGCGGCGTGCTGGGCATGAACGCATCGATGTTCAAGGGCTACCTGCGCTACATCGCCAACCGCCGCGCCACGCAGATCGGCCTGGAGGCCCTGTTCCCCAACGAGGAAAACCCGTTCCCCTGGATGAGCGAGATGATCGATTTGAAGAAGGAACGTAACTTCTTTGAGACACGCGTCATCGAGTATCAAACCGGAGGCGCACTTTCCTGGGATTAATCGCTTCTCTGCAGGCACAATGCGAACCATGACGCGCTTCACGCTTTTGCAATACCGATGGTGTTGCGGCGTGGGGCGTCTCCGTGTTCATTGCGATGCGTCACTCCACATCGCATTGAATCGCTTCGGAGCCCCGTACCCCGAAGTGTTTTGTGCAAATCAACGAAGGAGAAGATGATGGCAACTGCGAAGAAGACGGCCTCTACCAAGGCCCCCACCGACAAGAAGACCACCGCCAAAAAGGCGGCCGCCCCCAAGGCTGAAGCCGTGAAGAAAGCCACGGCCACTACTGCCAAGGCAGCGCCCGCCAAGAAGGCTGCGGCTCCTGCTGCAAAGAAGGCTGCCGCTCCCGCCAAGAAGGCTGCTGCTCCTGCTGCCAAGAAGGCTGCTGCGCCTGCTGCGAAGAAGGCCGCTGCTCCCGCCAAGAAGGCTGCTGCTCCTGCTGCCAAGAAGGCCGCCGCTCCTGCCAAGAAGGCTGCTGCGCCTGCTGCAAAGAAGGCCGCTGCTCCCGCCAAGAAGGCGGCTGCTCCTGCTGCAAAGAAGGCCGCTGCTCCCGCCAAGAAGGCTGCTGCTCCTGCTGCCAAGAAGGCCGCCGCTCCCGCCAAGAAGGCCGCTGCGCCTGCTGCAAAGAAGGCCGCCGCTCCTGCCAAGAAGGCTGCTGCTCCTGCTGCAAAGAAGGCCGCTGCTCCCGCCAAGAAGGCTGCTGCTCCTGCTGCCAAGAAGGCCGCAGCTCCTGCCAAGAAGGCTGCTGCGCCTGCTGCCAAGAAGGCCGCAGCGCCCGCCAAGAAGGCTGCTGCTCCTGCTGCAAAGAAGGCTGCCGCGCCTGCCAAGAAGGCTGCTGCTCCTGCCGCCAAGAAGGCCGCAGCTCCCGCCAAGAAGGCTGCAGCTCCTGCGGCCAAGAAGCCCGCCGCTGCACCGGCTGCCAAGCCCGCAGCAGCACCCGCCAAGGCTGCAGCAGCTCCTGCCGCTCCCGCCAAGAAGGCTGCAGCGCCGAAGAAGGCCGCTGCTCCCAAGAAGGCCGCAGCAGCTCCCGCCGCTGCCGCGCCTGCAGCTCCCGCTGCCGCACCCGCGCCCATCGCGCAAACCCGCCTGGCACCCCAAGCCGCATGGCCCTTCCCCACAGGCAGCAAGCCCTGAGACTTCTCCGGTCTCAAAGCAAAAAGCCCGGCTCTTTCGAGTCGGGCTTTTTTCATTGCGACGATGGCGGCTGTACCGCCACCCAGCGATCACCGCCTCAGGGCTTGGCGAAGTCCAGCACGTAGTTCTGCGGGCCGCGGCTGGCAATCTTGAGCGCACCCAGGCGGTTGCCCAGTTCTGCACAACGCACCAGATCCCAGCCACGCTCCAGGCCGAAAAGCAGGGCGCCACGCCACGCGTCGCCACAGCCCGTGGGGTCAACCACGGCAGCGGGCTGCACAGGCGCCACCGGGGTCTTGGTGCCTTGCACCCAGACCTCGCAGCCTTGCGCGCCCAGCGTCACCACCAGGCCCTGCACCTGCCCTGAAATCTGCTCCAGGCTCCAGCCCGTGCGCTCGCTGAGCATGCGGGCTTCATAGTCGTTCACGGCCACCCAGTCGGCCTGCTCGATGAAGCGGCGCAGATCCTGCCCGTCGAACATGGGCAGGCCCTGGCCCGGATCGAAGACGAAGGGAATGCCTGCAGCCTTGAACTGCTGGGCATGCTCGATCATGGCCTCGCGGCCATCGGGAGCGATGATGCCCACGCGCACCTGCTCCCTGAGTTCGGGCGTGATGCGGTTGCCGTGGGCCTGCATCATGGCGCCCGGGTGGAAGGCCGTGATCTGGTTGTTGTCGCGGTCGGTCATGATCATGCACTGGGCCGTGTGCGTGTCCTGCAACTGGCCGATGTGCGCCGTGTGCACGCCCAGATCCTGCAGACGCTGCACATAGTCGGCACCGTCACTGCCCACCATGGCCATGGGCCAGGCATCGCCCCCCAGCAGCCTCAGCGCATAGGCGATGTTGCCCGCGCACCCGCCGAAATCGCGGCGCAGCGTGGGCACCAGGAAGGACACATTGAGGATGTGCAACTGGTCAGGCAGGATCTGGTCGGCAAACCTTCCGTCGAAGGTCATGATGTTGTCGAACGCAAGCGATCCGCAGATGAGAGCGGCCATGGTGTGTCTCGGCTTTCTTGAAGAGTCAGGGGAATCAGGGATAAAAAACCAGGGCGCGGTAACCGGCAACGGCGGACTCCAGGCCCTGCACTTCGACCGGGGCGGTCACGCTCCATTCGCCATGGCCCTCGATCTGCGCGGGGGCACCGAACTGGTCGAGCCGGATCACGCGCCGCAGCAGCAGCTTGTCCTGCGCATCGGTGAGCGTGAGTTCGACAGCGGGCATGGCCACGGGGAAGTCGGAACGGTTCTCCAGGCTCAGGCTCCATTGGTACTGGCCGTTGCGCGGCAGCTGCCGAAAACCCGAACTGCCGATCACCACATCGCCGATCTGTCGGCGCGGCTGCAGCTCGCAGCCCGCCATGGCGCACAGGGTCTGCAGCGTGGGCGCCAGCGAAGGATGCTGCACGGCCAGCGCATCGCGCTGGCCCCACATCACCTGGCCTGCCAAAGCGCCCGCGCCCAGCAGGCAGCCCAGCACAAGGGCCACGCGTACGGCAGGCCGGCGCCAGAAGGCCTTGCGCCGCGCCTGACGCACAAAGCCGGGCTCGGCCTCGGGCAGCGCAGGCTGGTCGTCGCTGCCACCCTCGCCGTCGCTGTCGGGCCAGCGGGAGAACTCCGGCGAAGGCACGGATACCTGCGCCTGCCGCTCCGATTCACGGACCAGGCCCGTCGGGACGGACAGCGAAGGCGCATCGGCTTTCTGGGACGGCACGGCACCATCCACCTTGTGCGGCGATGGCGCGGAAACAGGCTTGTGTTCAGGCTCGGGCTGGGGTTCAGGCTCGGGTTCGGGCTCCAGGCTGGGCGGGGACGCCACCGCCGGCCCATGCCGCGCGTCAGGCTGGGGCTGCGCCGCTGGTGCAGCCACGGACGCCGCCAGGATCTCGTCCACCAGCGACGCGCCAGGCAGCTCGCGGCCCGGATCGTCGGCGGCAGAAGCCGAAGGGGTCTGCGCAGGCGGTGCCGTGGACGTGGACGTGGACGTGGACGCGGGCGCCTGCGGAGCCGCAGCTTCGGCAGGCGGCACGGCAGGCGAAGGCTCGACCCTGGCAGCAGGCGCCGTGCTTGCAGCAGTTGCCGTGGCTGCAGCCGGTGCCGGAGCACCCCGCCCCGGCAGCCCCACGGGCGCCGTCGGCAGCCACATGGACTCCCGGAATTCGCGGATGTCATCGTCCTCGAATTCCGGCCCATCGAGCGATGCCCCGCCCGCCACGGGATTGCCGGCGGCATGCGCAGGCGTGGCCGGCAGGGGCTGCAGATCCTCGGAGGCATCGAACACTTCATGGCAGACGCCGCAGCGCACCCACCCCTGCGAAATTCGCAGCTGGTCGGCCACCACTTTGAAACGGGTTCCACAGGCAGGACAGCGGGTGACTTGGCTCATCAGCGATCGATTGTAGGCAGCTGCTCGCGGCCAGCGCCATGAAGGCGGCAGCCGCGCAGGGACTCGTGGCGCAAATCAGGCCGCGCGGCGCGCGGTCATCAGGATCCAGCCATCTTCGCTGTCGGCGACTTCGAGTGCCAGGTACGGCGCGTAGGCCTGCTTGAGTTCGTCGGCCTGGCGCTCCAGGATGCCGGCCAGCACCAGGTTTCCACCCTCCGCCACGCGGGCGCACAGCAGCGGCGCCAGCACCTTGAGCGGCGTGGCCAGGATGTTGGCCAGCACGGTGCGGTATTCACCCGTCACGGCATCGGGCAGGCCGGCCTTCAACTGCACGGCGTTGGCATCGGCGTTGTAGCGCGTGGACTCCACGGCAGCCGGGTCGATGTCCACCGCGTCGATGTCGGTGGCACCGAACTTGGCCGCACCGATGGCCAGGATGCCGGAGCCGCAGCCGTAGTCCAGCGTGCGCCCCAGGCTGCCCTCGGGCTGGCGTGCGATCCAGCGCAGGCACATGCGCGTGGTCGGGTGCGTACCCGTGCCGAAGGCCAGGCCCGGGTCCAGGCGGATGCTCACGCGCGCCTGCGGCGGCAGTTCGTGCCAGGTGGGAACAATCCAGAATTCGGGGGTGATGTCCACGGGGGCGAACTGCGACTGCGTCAGGCGCACCCAGTCCTGCTCGGGCACCTGCTTGACGGCGATGATGCTGCAGCCCTCGAAGAAGTCCTGGGGCAGCAGCAGATCACGTGCCTCTTCGGCCGCTTGCTGCGTGGGGAACAGCGCTACCAGGCGGCTGCGCTGCCAGCCGTCCTTGGGTGGCGGCATGCCGGGCTCGCCGAACAGGGCCTGCTCGGCCTCGGTCTGCGCGTCGGCGTCCTCGACCGATACGCTCAGGGCGTCCAGCGCATCCAGTGCATCGCTGATGGTTTCGACCCGGTCTTCCGGGCACAGCAGACTCAACTCGAACATGGGCCCATCCTTTTCTAAGCAATCAATGAAAAATGCCGGCCGCCGTCGCCGGGGGCCAGCATGCATGGTCGATCGGGTGACCCGCTCAACGCTTGTTGGCGTTGCGGTGCGCCAGCCACTCTTCCAGATAGTGGATGTTGGTGCCGCCTTCCATGAACTTGGCGTCCACCATCAGGTCCTGGTGCAGCGGGATGTTGGTCTTGATGCCTTCGACCACGGTCTCCAGCAGCGCAGTGCGCATGCGTGCCAGCGCCTGCTCGCGCGTGTCGCCGTGAACGATGATCTTGCCGATCATGGAGTCGTAGTTCGGCGGCACGAAGTAGTTGTTGTAGACGTGCGAGTCCACGCGCACGCCCGGGCCACCGGGCGCATGCCACATGGTGATGCGGCCTGGCGAAGGCATGAAGTTGTAGGGGTCCTCGGCATTCACGCGGCATTCGATCGCATGGCCCTTGAGCTGGGCATTGATCTGGCGCTGGGTGAAAGGCAGCTTCTCGCCTGCGGCCACCATGATCTGGGTGCGAACGATGTCCACGCCCGTGATCAGTTCCGTCACCGGATGCTCCACCTGCACGCGCGTGTTCATCTCGATGAAGTAGAACTCGCCGTTTTCGTAGAGGAACTCGAAGGTGCCTGCGCCACGGTAGCCCAGCTTCTTGCAGGCTGCAGCGCAGCGCTCGCCGATCTTCTCGACCAGGCGACGGGGAATGCCGGGAGCCGGCGCTTCCTCGATGACCTTCTGGTGGCGGCGCTGCATGGAGCAGTCGCGCTCGCCCAGGTAGACGGCATTGCGATGGTTGTCGGCCAGGATCTGGATTTCCACATGGCGCGGGTTCTGCAGGAACTTCTCCATGTAGACGGCCGGATTGCCGAAGGCCGCACCGGCCTCGGCCTTGGTCATCTGCACGGCATTGATCAGCGCCGCCTCGGTATGCACCACGCGCATGCCACGGCCACCGCCGCCGCCTGCGGCCTTGATGATCACCGGATAGCCCACGGCCTTGGCGATGCGGCGGATCTGCACCGGATCGTCGGGCAGTTCGCCGTCCGAGCCCGGCACGCAGGGCACGCCCGCCTTGATCATGGCCTGCTTGGCCGAGACCTTGTCACCCATGGTGCGGATGTTGTCGGGCGTGGGGCCGATGAAGGTGAAGCCGCTCTTTTCCACGCGCTCGGCAAAGTCGGCGTTCTCGCTGAGAAAGCCGTAGCCAGGGTGGATCGCCTCGGCGTCGGTCACCTCGGCGGCCGAGATGATGGCCGGCATGTTGAGGTAGCTCAGCGGCGAAGGAGCGGGGCCGATGCACACGGCCTCGTCGGCCAGCTTGACGTACTTTGCGTCACGGTCGGCCTCGGAATACACCATCACCGCCTTGATGCCCAGTTCACGGCAGGCGCGCTGGATGCGCAGGGCGATCTCGCCCCGGTTGGCAACCAAAATTTTCTTAAACATGAAGGTCCTCGCGGCTTGGTGCCTGCGGCGGTACGCAGGCCGAAGCCGTCAGTTGAGCCAATTGCTCTGTCGCGCCGCGGCATGCGTTCGCGCCAGGGCGTCGTGCCGCTTGCGGCATCGCTCGCCTGCAGGTTACTCGATCACGAACAGGGGCTGGCCGTACTCGACGGCCTGGCCGTTTTCACCCAGGATGCGGGTAATGGTGCCGCTCTTGTCGGCCTCGATCTCGTTGAGAATCTTCATCGCTTCGATGATGCAGATGGTCTCGCCTTCCTTGACCTGGTTGCCCACTTCCACGAAAGGCTTGCCGCCAGGGCTGGATGCGCGGTAGAAGGTGCCGACCATGGGCGACTTCACCACATGTCCCGCGACGGCTGCCTCGGCAGGGGCTGCCACGGGCGCTGCTGCGGGAGCAGCCACAGGTGCTGCCACGGGCGCAGCCATCGGAGCCTGCATGGGCGCAGCCACGTAGTGCTGCACCACGGCGCCTTCGCTCTTGACGATCCGGACCTTGCCCTCTGCTTCGGTGATCTCCAGTTCCGACACGTTCGATTCGGACACCAGATCAATGAGGGTCTTGAGTTTTCGCAAATCCATGGGAGCTCCAGCGGCTAACAACTAAATAGGGCGCGAATTTACTCCAATTTCGCCCTTCTGCGTGCTTTGAGGCATATTTTTCATCAACGTCGCCATGGAATTCGGGGGATTTCCTGAGCCTGCACAGGCTCGGTCGCTGCGGAAATCAGCCTTTTGCGCTCCAGGAAGCCAGATCTTCGGTAGTAAGCTCACCTATTTTACGTTGCCGCACCAGGCCATCCTCGCCGAGCAGCACGGTGAAGGGCAGTCCGCCCTGCAGATTGCCGAGCGAGCGGGTCAGGCCCAGACCGCCTTCCACCGCCAGCGCCACGGGGAAACGCAGGGGTGTGCGGCCCAGAAAGCGCTGCACTGCCTCGGGCTTGTCCACGGCCAGGCCAATGACCTGAATGCCATGCTGGTCTTGGCGTGCCGAGAAGGCATCCAGCATGGGCAGTTCGCGCACGCACGGCGGGCACCAGGTGGCCCAGAAATTGACCAGCACCGGCTTGCCACGCCAGCGCGACAGCGTCATGGCCGAGCCATCCGGCGTGATGAAACGCTGCTGCCACAGCTGCTCTTCGGCGCTGGACTCCATGGCATGGGGCTGAAATCGCCACCAGGCCAATCCGGCGCCACCCAGTCCCGCAGCGGCGGCAACGCCGCCCATCAGCCAGCGGCGGCGGGAAGATGTGTTTTGACCTGCATCCACGGAATCAGCCACGGTCGGCCTCCCCTTCGTCCTGGTTCAACAGCTTGCGCAATGCCTCTGCGCTGCCACGCGGGCTGCGCCCCTGTCCATCGGGCTTGAGCGCGCCGCGCAGATCGTCAAGATCATGGACCAGCAGGTGCACACCCACATCCTCGTTCAGCGGGCGGCAGAAGGCATGGATGCTCAGCGCCTCCACGCTCTGGCCGGTGAATCCCGTCACGGTGCTGGGTTCGTAGTTCACATGCTGGTTGATCAGTGCGATCTCTGCCGATTTGGGGTCGTCGCAAAACAGTTGCAGATAAATATCGGACAGGCGCGTGGCCGTGCCGCGCCAGACGGCGCCGGCCAGGTGGGGACGGAACTCGGCCAGGCGATCCATCCATTGCAGAGCCAGCTCGCGCAGGGCCTGCAGTTCCTGGGGCTGGGTGTCGGCGCAGAACAGGGCGATGTATTCGCGCACAGCCTCTTCCACCAGGTCATTGCCCGGCAGCGCAGTGCGCGAGGGCAGTCCCAGCTGGCGCACAGCGCGGTGCTTGGCAGGCCCCCATTCCAGACCTTCCTCGACCACGAGGCGGGCCGCAGTCTGGGCAATTTCGGCAGTGGCTTGGTCCATGGCTTTACGATCCGCTGTATCCCTACATATATATAAGAGGCCTTCCCTGCGGATGGCCCCGGGCCATTGTGACCCAAGCCGCAGCAACGCCGGCCGCTGACGGGCTTTGCATGTTCCCGCCAGCGCCTTGCACCGGCGATTTCGCAACCTTGTGTTTCCGGGACCCGGTGCCTGCTGGGCCGCAAGCTCCTGTTTTTGCAGGCCAGCCATCCCGGACATGGCGGCAACCGTAGAATGCCCGGCCATGCACATACATATTCTGGGCATCTGCGGCACCTTCATGGGCGGACTGGCCGCGCTGGCGCGCGAGGCTGGGCACCGCGTCACAGGCTGCGACGCCGGCGTCTACCCGCCGATGAGCGATCAGCTGCGTGCACTGGGCATCGAGCTGATCGAGGGCTACGGCGCCGACCAGATGACCCTGCAACCCGACATGTATGTCGTAGGCAACGTGGTCAGCCGCGCGCGCCTGCCCGACGGCAGCCCCAAGTTCCCGCTGATGGAGGCAATCCTCGAAAGCGGCGCTCCCTACACCAGCGGGCCGCAATGGCTTTGCGAACATGTGCTGCACCATCCGTCCTGCCCGCGCCATGTGCTGGCCGTGGCCGGCACGCATGGCAAGACGACCACGACGTCGATGCTGGCCTGGATTCTCGAATGCGCAGGCCTGGCCCCGGGCTTTCTGGTCGGCGGCGTGCCGCTGGACTTCGGCGTCTCGGCCCGCCTGGGTGCATCCAGGCGCCCGACGCCAGGCGAGGGCCCGGCCGGCGCGGAGCCCGTCTTCGTCATCGAGGCCGATGAATACGACACGGCCTTCTTCGACAAGCGCAGCAAGTTCGTGCACTACCGCCCGCGCACGGCCGTGCTCAACAACCTGGAGTTCGATCACGCCGACATCTTCGAGGATCTCGGTGCCATCGAACGCCAGTTCCACCATCTGGTGCGCACCGTCCCCGCTTCGGGCCGGCTTGTTGTCAACGGTATCGAGGAAAGCATCACCCGCGTGCTGCACCAGGGCTGCTGGAGCGAGGTTTCCAGCTTCGGGGCGGTGGTCAGCGACTTCAGCGCAGAGGGCGATCCGAGCGCCTTCGACGTGCTGCACCGTGGCCGCAAGGTGGCCCGCCTGGAATGGGCGCTGACCGGGGAACACAACCAGCTCAACGCGCTGGCCGCCATTGCGGCAGCCGAGCACGTGGGCGTGACGCCGGCACAGGCCTGCGAGGCGCTGGCGCGCTTTCAGAACGTCAAGCGACGCATGGAGCTGCGCGGCATGGCGGGCGGCGTATCCGTCTACGACGACTTCGCCCACCACCCCACGGCCATACGCACCACGCTGGACGGCCTGCGCCGCAAACTCGGCAGCCAGGCACGCATCCTTGCGGTGTTCGAGCCGCGCAGCAACACCATGAAGCTGGGCACCATGAAGTCGCAACTGCCCTGGTCCCTGGAAAGCGCCGATCTGGTGTTCTGCCACACGGCCGGCCTGGACTGGGACGCCGCCGAGGCGCTGCATCCCCTGGGCGTGGGCCCTGGCCGCAAGGCGCAGGTGGCAGGCGACATGGACACGCTGATCGGACAGATCCTCGCAGCCGCCCGGCCGGGCGACCATGTGGTGTGCATGAGCAACGGCGGCTTCGGCGGCATACACCCCAAGCTGCTGGCCGCCCTGCAGGCCGCAGGCTGAACAAAGCGCAAGCAGGCCCGACCCCAATGAAAGAAGCCCGGGACATGCCCGGGCTTCTTTCATGTGCCTTCGCCTGTCAGCCTTCAGTAGCTGATGGACATGGCGGGCACGTCGACACGGATCAGCGGCTTGGACAGCACGGCCTGGGCTGCAACGGCATAGCTGTTGCGCCACTGCTCGTCGTCGAACAGCCCGGCACGCGAACGCGCCGCGCGCGCCACCACCACCAGCTTGTCGGCCAGCAGTACCTTGCCGCTGGCACGCAGGGGCTCGCAGTCCATGGAGATGAACTGCTGGTCCAGCCAATGCCGTCCTTCATCGGAACTCATGGGGGTGAGCCCGTTGGTGTCCGTGCGGTACTCTTTTCCGGCATCCAACACCACAATCACTTCGCTGCGCATGGAACTCCTCTCGTCATTACTGGATACAACCCCGTGCCTGCTCGCGCGGACAGGGCCGTTACTCATACCGCGAGCTTAACCGCAAGCGCCTTTTCCACACCCCGGGCAAGCTGACATGGCGCAAGCGCCGCAGCCTGGGGCTGGCACTGCCAGCAGCAGGTGTTTCATGGCGGCACGGCGCCCGCTTCAAGGTGCAAACGTACAATCGCCTGCAGATTGGACCCCGAATCTTCATCAACCGCATCGCATGACGACCGACACCACACACCAGAAACTGCTTGACCAGCTGCAGCAGCTCGAAGATGAGCTGCGCGGCCAGAGCCTCTGGTCGGCCGTGGCGCCAAGCCCCGAGGCCATGGCGTCGACCATGCCCTTCATGTACGACACGCTCAAGCTGCAGCAATGGCTGCAGTGGGTTTTCCTGCCCCGGCTGCGTGCCGTGATCGAGGCCGGCGGCCAGCTGCCCTGCCAGAGCCACGTGCATCCGCTGGCCGAACATGAGTGGAGCCAGCCCGTGGAATTCGACAAGCGCCAGTTGTTGGCCCTGCTGCAGGGCATAGACGACACGCTGAACCAGTGCGGTCTGACTCCGCCGGACGCCACATCGTCCCACTGACCACGGAGCGGCCAGGCACGAAAAACGGGGCGCAGACGCCCCGTTTTCTTTTGCGCCTCAGGCAGCCACCAAGGCTGCTGCCGCCTCGGTCTGCTTGACGCGGCGCTGCCGCACGGCGTCGGACAGCTCGGCCAGCGTGGCCAGGGAATCATCCCAGCCCAGGCAGGCGTCGGTAATGCTCTGGCCGTAGGTCAGGGCAGCCACTTCGTCCTTGCCGGGCGTGAACTTCTGGGCGCCGCCCACAAGATGGCCTTCGATCATCACGCCGAACACGCTGCGCGAGCCGCCGCTGATCTGTCCGGCGATGTCGCGGGCCACGTCCTTCTGGCGCTCATGCTGCTTGGAGCTGTTGGCGTGACTGCAGTCGACCATCAGCGTGGGCGTCAGGCCCGCCTTTTCGAGGTCCTCGCAGGCAGCGGCCACGTTGGCAGCGTCGTAGTTGGGAGTCTTGCCGCCGCGCAGGATGACGTGGCAATCCTGGTTGCCCGCCGTGTTCACGATGGCAACCTGGCCATTCTTGTGCACCGACAGGAAGTGGTGGCCACGGCTGGCCGACTGGATGGCGTCGGTGGCGATGCGAATGTTGCCGTCCGTGCCGTTCTTGAAGCCGATGGGCGCCGAGATGCCCGAGGCCAGTTCACGGTGGACCTGGCTTTCCGTGGTGCGCGCACCGATGGCGCCCCAGCTGATCAGATCGGCGATGTACTGGGGAGAGATCACGTCCAGGAACTCGCTGGCGGCCGGCACGCCCAGGCGGTTGATGTCGATCAGCAGTTGCCGCGCAATGCGCAGGCCCTCGTCGATGCGGTAGCTCTGGTCCAGGTAGGGATCGTTGATCAGCCCCTTCCAGCCCACGGTGGTGCGCGGCTTTTCGAAGTACACGCGCATCACGATCTCCAGCGTGTCCTTGTACTGCTCGCGTATGGGCGCCAGGCGGCGCGCGTACTCGATGGCGGCCGCCGGATCGTGGATGGAGCAGGGGCCGACGATGACCAGCAGGCGGTCATCCTCGCCAGCCATGATGTTGTGGATGGTGCGGCGGGTATCGCCGATCAGGGTTTCGACGGCCGTACCGCGGATGGGGAAGAAGCGAATGAGGTGCTCGGGAGGGGGCAACACGGTGATGTCCTTGATACGTGCGTCGTCGGTTTGGCCAGTCTTTTGGGAACCGCCGCGATACCAGGAATCGGCGAGGGAAGCTTGATGAGCAGTCATTGCTTGCTTTCGTGAGGAAAGATGGATCGTGGAAAACGGAGCGAAGAATCGGGAGGGGAAAAACAAAAAACCGCCGGGCTCTGCAGCTTCGGCGGTTCTGAGGGAGGTTTGTTCGGGTGCGCGCGCTTACCTCTCTTCCGCCGGGGAGGAGAACCAAAAGTAAAAGTAGAAGGAGGTACGGGCTTGCATGGGAACTGAATGTAGCACAGTCATTTTTCGCAGTGCAACATGGCCATGGCAGCACGGGGGGCGCACTTCACAGTGCCACAGAGAGAAACCTCAAAATCCACCACGCACTTAAACTGCTTTTTTAACCGTTAAACGCAAGAATATTTCGTCATCACGGATAAAAACACGATGGCATGCAGTTTTCTTGCATTCACCTTTGAAAACGTGCAAACCCCAGAAAATGACGCTTCCGCGCATCGCGGCAGGCCCGCCTCAACGCCGCAGCAAGGAGTCGCGCAGCCTGCGCAGTGCTCGGCGCAGGGCGCTCCAGGGACGCCAGCGACGCGTCCGGTACCAAGGCTGCATTGCGGCGGCATCGAACCCGCCGGCCACAGCGGCGGATTCCGCAAACATGTCTATCAACAGGCATGCATCTCCCAGCAGGCGCCAGCCCAGACGCTCGCAGCGACGGAAATGCTCGGGCTCCTGGGCATCGCCCACCAGCACGGATTGCTGCCAGGCGTGCACGACCTCCCTGAACCCCTTGAGCAGGCGCTGGTAGGCGGGAAATTCGTAGAGGGCGTGCCATACCGCCCCCAGCGTGGTGAGGAAGTGCTGGTGGTCCAGCACGGCCAGGTCGAGTTGCTGTATGGCCTCTTCCACGGCAGGGCGTGCACTGCCCGCATAGCGCACGCGCACGGCCTCGTCCAGCGCAACGGCCAGCAAGGCCAGTTGCTGGTGCATGGGCTGCAGATCGCCCACGATCAACTCGTTCAGCCAGACGCGGTTCAGCCGCGACTCGCCGGCCCAGGTGCGCCAGTGTTCCGGCAGGCTGCGCAGGGGATGGGCAGAAGTCTGCAGGCCTGGCCGGGAAGGAAAGGAAAGCTGGGTCATGGAATCGGCGCCGGGCGGCGCCCACGGAGCGCGGCGGGCCGCGTCAGGCAGGACAGAGGACCCGCCCCCTGCCATGCAGGGCGCGGGCATGCGACGGTCAGGCCGTGCCGCCCACCGTCAGGCCGTCGATGCGCAGCGTAGGCTGACCCACGCCCACGGGCACGCTCTGGCCTTCCTTGCCGCAGGTACCCACACCGCTGTCCAGGCGCATGTCGTTGCCGATCATGGTGATGTGCTTGAGCGATTCCGGGCCGCTGCCCACGATGGTCGCGCCCTTGACGGGGTACTGGATCTTGCCGTTCTCGACCCAATAGGCCTCGCTGGCGGAGAACACGAACTTGCCGCTGGTGATGTCGACCTGACCGCCGCCGAAGTTGGTGGCGTACAGGCCCTTCTTGATCGAGGCCACGATTTCCTGCGGATCCTTGTCGCCACCTAGCATGTAGGTGTTGGTCATGCGCGGCATGGGGATGTGGGCATAGCTTTCGCGGCGGCCGTTGCCCGTGGGCTTGACGCCCATCAGGCGGGCGTTCATTGCGTCCTGGATGTAGCCCTTGAGGATGCCGTCCTCGATCAGCACATTGCTCTGGCTGGTGCAGCCCTCGTCATCGACGTTGAGCGAACCGCGGCGATCGGCCAGCGTGCCGTCGTCCAGCACGGTGACTCCCTTGGCCGCCACGCGCTGGCCGATGCGGCCGCTGAAGGCGCTGGCGCCCTTGCGGTTGAAGTCGCCTTCCAGGCCGTGGCCCACGGCTTCGTGCAGCAGCACGCCGGGCCAGCCGGGGCCAAGCACCACGGTCATTTCGCCTGCCGGCGCGGGGCGCGACTGCAGGTTGGTGAGGGCCGCGCTCACGGCTTCGTCCACATATTGCGTGATCTGCTCATCGCTGAAATAGGCCAGGCCAAAACGGCCACCACCGCCGGCCGAACCCACTTCGCGCCGACCCTTTTGCTCGGCGATCACGGTGACGGAAAGACGCACCAGCGGCCGCACGTCGGCAGCCAACGTGCCATCGGCGCGGGCGACCAGCACCACGTCGTACTCGCTGGCCAGGCCGGCCATGACCTGGACAACACGCGGGTCCTTGGCGCGGGCCAGGGTTTCGACCTTGCCCAGCAGCTCGACCTTGGCCGTGCTGTCCAGCGTGGCAATGGGATCCAGCCCCGGATACAGCGAGCGGCTTTGCGCGATCTTGGACGCGTTGGCGCGCACGCGCTTGCTCTGGGCCGCGCTCGAGATGGAGCGCACGGTGCGTGCCGCATCCAGCAGGGAGGCTTCGGAAATATCGTCGGAATAGGCAAAGGCCGTCTTCTCGCCGCTGACCGCCCGCACGCCCACACCCTGGTCGATGCTGAAGCTGCCGGTTTTGACGATGCCCTCTTCCAGGCTCCAGCCTTCGGCGCGGGTGTACTGGAAGTAGAGGTCGGCGTCGTCGACCTGGTGGCTGCGGATCTCGGCCAGTGCGCGCGCGAGATGGGTTTCATCGAGCCCGAAGGGCTCAAGCAGCAACTGGCGCGCTGTGGCCAGGCGTTCAATGGTGGGTTCGCGGGAGATCATTCGCCCATTGTAGAGAGCCGGCCATGCCCTCGCCGTGCAACGGGGGCAGCCAACGGTTCATGGGCCTGCAAAAAAGAACGGAATGCCGCCCCACCAGGCTGAGCGGCATTCCGTAGGCATGCATCCGCGTGGATGGCGAACATGCTGGCCCATGTCCGCGCTTGCTTTGTAGCGCGCCTCGGCGTCTGTGGCAAGTGCACGGTCATCCCGCAGACGTTATGGAAACAGGAGCATGCCAGTCTCATGCAGGCTTGGCTTGCTCGCCAAATCATAGGAAGAAACGGAGCTTTCCGGTAGCAGGCATCCAGACTATTTGACATTTGCAGGCGCCTTGGGCGCCGCAAACTGGTGTTCAGAGCGGGCCGCCGCCCTCGCCCGGCAGTTGCCGCTGCGAACGCGCCACCGACATCAGCACCCCCAGCGCCAGCCCCAGCGTGACCATGGCCGTGCCGCCGTAGCTGATGAAGGGAAGCGGCACGCCGACCACGGGCAGGATGCCGCTGACCATGCCCATGTTCACGAAGGCATAGGTGAAGAAGATCATGGCCACGGCCGCCGCCATGAGCCGCGCGAACAGCGTGTTGGCCTGGATGGCGATGGCCAGCCCGCGCCAGACCAGCAGCAGGAAGGAGACGATGATGAACAGGTTGCCGACCAGGCCGAACTCCTCGGAATAGGCGGCGAAGATGAAGTCGGTCGTGCGCTCGGGAATGAACTCCAGGTGGGTTTGCGTGCCTGCCATGAATCCCTTGCCCCAGACGCCACCGGAGCCGATGGCGATCATGCCCTGGATGATGTGGAACCCCTTGCCCAGGGGGTCGCGCGTGGGGTCCAGCAGGGTGCAGACCCGGGTCTGCTGGTATTCATGCAGCACGGGCCAGCGCACGCCGTCGGCGCACAGCTGGGGTTCGTACCAGACGATGAGGGTGATGCCGATCACACCGGCCAGCACGGGCGGAACGATGAGTTTCCAGGGCAGGCCCGCGAAGAAGATCACCGACAGGCCGGCCGCCATCACCAGCAGCGAGGTCCCCAGGTCGGGCTGCTTCATGATCAGCCCGACAGGCACCATGAGCAGCACCATGGCGATCACGAAGTCCGTGCCGCGCAGCTGGCCCTCGCGGCGCTGGAACCACCAGGCCAGCATCAGCGGCGTGGCGATCTTCAGCAGCTCGCTGGGCTGGATCACCACACCCACGTTGACCCAGCGCTGAGCCCCCTTCTTGGTGATGCCGAACAGCGCCACCGCCACCAGCAGCGCCACGCCCAGCATGTACAGCGGCACGGCCACCTTCATGAGCTGCTGCGGGGGAATCTGGGCCACGACAAAGAGGATGGCCGTCGCGATCAGCATGTTGCGCCCGTGGTCGGTGAAGCGCGTGCCGTGGTCGAAGCCCGAGGAGTACATGGCGATCAGCCCCGCCGACGCCAGCATGCCCACGAACAGCAGCAACCAGAAGTCAAAGCCCCGCAGCAGCGGGGCAACACGTTGCCAGAGGGAGGGCTTGTCGAATTCGGTCACGGGGATGGTCGGTCGCGGGCACGGGCCGCCATTATCCCGTGGCGCATGCGGCCCAGCCCGGCGCAGGGTTGCCCACAGAGGCGGTTGTCATCCTGCTGTCGGCCCGGGCCTTCCCTGCTGGGCGCCGCCCGCTGCAGCGGCCACAATGGGCCATGAGCCGTCCGGGCCGCATCCGGCGCCCGGCCCCAGCAACGCAAAGGAGAGCGCCCGCCATGACCACCACCCATTTGCTGTATCTGCACGGCTTTCGCTCCTCACCCCAATCCACCAAGGCCCGGCGCATGGCCGAACATGTGGCCACGCGCCATCCCCATGTGCGCTGGTGGAGCCCGCAATTGCCGCCATCCCCGCGCGAGGCGGCCGCCCTGATTGCCGACGGTATAGGCAGCTGGCCGCGAGAGACCATGGCCGTGATCGGCTCCTCGCTGGGCGGCTACTACGCCAGCTGGGTGGCCCAGCTGGCGCGCTGCCGCAGCGTGATGATCAACCCGGCCGTGAACCCGGCGCGCGATCTTGAAAAGTACATTGGCGAGCAGACGTCCTGGCACAACCCCGAGGAACGCTTTTTCTTTCGCCGCGAGTACATGGAAGAGCTGCGCGCGCTGGACACGCGCTCCATGACACCGGCCGCGCCCGAGATGCTGCTGGCGGCCGAGGGCGACGAAGTTCTGGACTGGCGCGAGATGAGCGCGCGCTACCCGCATGCGCTGCAGATCATCCAGGAAGGCGGCGATCACGCGCTGAGCAACTTCGAGGAGTACTTGCCTCAGCTGGACGAGTTCCTGAATCTGGCCTGATGCCGCGCAAGACTGCGCGGCAGCTGCCAGCCGCAGCATGGGAGAATGTCGGGCTATGCACGCATTGTTTGAAGAATCCGGCAAGTTCCTGGCCGGCCGCATCCTCTCCGAAGCCGACACCTCCGCCCAGGTGGAGCTGGACTCGGGCAAACGGGTCAAGGTCAAGTCGGCCAACATCCTGCTCAAGTTCGACAAGCCGGCGCCTGCCGAACTGATCGCCCAGGCGCAGGCGCAGGCCGCCCAGATCGATCTGGACCTGGCCTGGGAATTCGCCCCCGAGGAGGAATTCGGCTTTGCCGACCTTGCACGCGACTATTTCTCGGACAAGGCCACGCTGGCCGAGCAGGCCGGCGCGCTGTTCCGCCTCTACGACGCACCGCACTACTTCCGCCGCTCCGGCAAGGGTCGCTTCAAGAAGGCGCCGGCCGAGATCCTGCAGCAGGCGCTGGCCGGCATAGAGAAGAAAAAGCAGATCCAGGCCCAGATCACGGCCTGGGCCGAGCAGTTGGGCGCCGGCGAATGCCCCGGCCCCATCCGCGAGCAGCTCTACAAGATCCTGTTCCGCCCCGACAAGAACGCCGCCGAGTACAAGGCCGTGGTCGAGGCCAGCCGCGCCACGCGCCTGGCCCCGCTGGACCTGCTGCACAGGGCCGGCGCCATTGAATCGGCCTACGAGTTCCACTGGAAGCGCTTCCTGTTCGACCACTTCCCCAAGGGCACGCAGTTCCCGGCCCTGCAGGCACCCCAGCCACCGGCCGACCTGCCGCTGGCCGAGGTCCAGGCGTTTTCCATCGACGACTCGGCCACCACCGAAATCGACGATGCGCTGTCGGTGCGCGGCCTGGGCACGGGCACGGTCACCGTGGGTATCCACATTGCCGCGCCCGGTCTGGCCATCGTGCCGGGCACGCCGCTGGACCAGCTCGGCCGCTCGCGCCTGTCCACCGTCTACATGCCCGGCTACAAGATCACCATGCTGCCCGACGAGGTGGTGCAGATCTACACGCTGGACGAAGGCCGCGCCAACCCCGCCGTGTCGCTGTACGTCACCGTGGACGAGGCCACGCTGGAGACCACGGCCAGCGAGACGCGCCTGGAGCGCGTGCCCGTGCAGGTCAACTTCCGCCATGACAAGCTGGACCACATCGTCACCGAGCAGTGGCTGGCCGACCCTTCCTTCGAGGTCGAGGGCACGCCCGAAGTGCTGCAAGGCAAGCGCGCCGAACTGACGTTCCTGCAGCGCTGGGCCAAGCACCTGAAGGCAGGTCGTGAACTAGTGCGCGGCAAGCCCGAGAACTTCAACCGCCCCGACTACAACTTCCGCCTCGTGGGCAACGGCGGCGCCGAGCCCCGCGGCAACGAGCAGGTGGAGATCAGCGTGCGCAAGCGCGGCGCGCCGCTGGACCTGATCGTGGCCGAGGCCGCCATCGTGGCCAACAGCACCTGGGGCGGCTGGATGGCCGAGCTCGGCGTGCCCGGCATCTACCGCAGCCAAGCCAGCCTGGCGCCCGGCATCAAGGTGCGCATGTCCACCAAGGCGCAGCCCCATGCAGGCATCGGCGTCAAGAGCTATGCCTGGGCCACCTCGCCGCTGCGCCGCTACGTGGACCTGGTCAACCAGTGGCAGATCATTGCCTGCGCGCGCCACGGCAAGACCGCCGCCCTGGCCGCGCCGTTCAAGCCCAAGGATGCCGAGCTGTTCGGCATCATCAGCAGCTTCGACGGTGCCTACAGCGCCTACAACGGCTACCAGGCCGGCATGGAGCGGTTCTGGACGCTCAAGTACCTGCAGCAGCACGCCATCACCGAGCTGACGGCCACCGTCATCAAGGAAGGCATGGGCGGCGGCCTGCTGGTGCGCGCCGATGACCTGCCCCTAGTCTTCCCCGTGCTGGGCGTCACCGGCCTGCCGCGCGGCGCCCATGTGCGCGTGCGCCTGGGCGAGATCGACGAGATCGCGCTCGATGTCTCGGGCACGCTGATCGAGCGCCTGGACAGCGACGCCGCCGCTGCCGACGATGGAGCGGAGGACGACGAGGAGGCCGTGGCCGGCCCCATCGCCATCGCCGTGGACATGAACGAGACCGACGGCACGCCCGCGGCCGATCCTGCCCAGCCCTGATCTGCCCGCGCCCCAGCCTCGCATCCAAGCCACTGCCTTAGATCTGACGTGAAACTGCCTACCGCCTTCCGTTCCCTGAGTACGCTGCAGTTGGCACTGGGTGTCTCCATTGCCCTGCATGCCGGGTTGCTCTCGTTCCGGTTCATCGATCCGGAACGCTTCGACCGCGTGTTCCAGGACACGCCGCTGGAAGTCATCCTGGTCAATGCCCGCGCCAACGAGCAGCCCGACAAGGCGCAGGCCATCGCGCAGACCTCGCTGGCCGGCGGCGGCGAAGCCGACAAGGGCCGGGCCTCCAGCCCCATGCCCTACTCGGCGCTCACCGCCGTGGGCGACGACTTCGAGGAACGCCAGCGCCAGATTGACTCCATGCAGGAGCAGCAGACCGTCTTGCTGACGCAGTTGCGCAAGCAGGTCGCGGCCCTGCCGCCGCTGGACCCGCGCGAGGCGGCAAAGCAGACCAAGGAGCAGCAGGCCCAGCAGGAAAAGCGCCAGCAACTGGTCAAGCTGCTGGCCGAGATCGAAAAACGCATCAACGAAGAAAACGCCCGCCCCAAGAAGCGCTACATCAGCCCGTCCACGCGCGAGGCCGTCTACGCCATCTACTACGACGGCCTGCGCCGCAAGGTCGAGGACAAGGGCACGGAGAACTTTCCCGAGCAGGCCGGCAAGAAGCTCTATGGCGAGCTGGTCATGATCCTCACCGTCAACCACGACGGCCGCGTGCTGTCCACCGAGATCGTGCAGGGCTCGGGCAACCGCCTGCTGGACACCCGGGCCGAGGCCATTGCGCGTGCGGCCGGCCCCTTCGGCCATTTCGGCCCCGCCATGCGCGCCAAGGCCGACCAGATCGCCGTGGTCTCGCGCTTCAAGTTCACCCGCGAGCAGACGCTGCAGACGACCGTGCAGTAGCGCCCTCCTCCTCTCTTCGCGCACCCTCCTTTTCCGACATGACTTCCGCCGCAACCTCCTCCGACCGCTACTGCGTCATGGGCAACCCCGTCGCGCACAGCCGTTCGCCCTGGATCCATGCCCGCTTTGCCGAACTGTGCGGGCAGGACCTGCACTACGAGCGCCAGCATGTGGAGCTGGATGGCTTTGCCGAGGCCGTGCGCGGCTTCGTCGCGGCAGGCGGACGCGGCTGCAATGTCACCGTGCCCTTCAAGCTGGAAGCCGCACAGCTGGCCACCACCTCCAGCGAGCGCGTGCAACTGGCCGGCGCCGCCAACACCCTGGTGCTGGCGGCGGACGGCATCCATGCCGACAACACCGACGGCCTGGGCCTGGTGGCCGACATCGTGCGCAATGCAGGCGTGCCGCTGGCCGGGCGCGACCTGCTGCTGCTGGGCGCGGGTGGCGCCGCAGCCGGCGCACTGGGCTCGCTGCTTGCCGAGCGCCCGCGCCGCATCGCCGTGGTCAACCGCACCTTCGAGCGCGCCCAGGCCCTGGTGCAGCGCCATGCCGCCATTGCCGCGCAACATGGCGTGGAACTGGTGGCGCTGGAGCAGCAGGCCGTGGATGAGGATTTCGACGTGGTCATCAACGCCACCGCCAGCAGCCTGGCCGGTGCCGAGGTGCCCGTGCCGGCCCGCGTGCTGCGCCCTGGCAGCCTGGCCTACGACATGATGTACGGCCCCGCGGCCCAGTGCTTCATGCAGTGGGCCGAACAGCACGGCGCCACGGCCCGCGACGGGCTGGGCATGCTGGTGGAGCAGGCGGCCGAATCGTTTGCGCTGTGGCGCGGCGTGCGCCCGCCCTCGGCCCAGGTGCTGAACGAGCTGCGCGCCCATATTGCTCAAGGCGGCTGAGCGCTTCATGAAATCCCTGGCACGCGCCCTGCTGCTGGTGCTGTGCGCCGGCCTGCTGCTGCAGCTGTTCTTCGTGCTGCGCATTGCGCTGATGGTGGTGGTCGATCCCGAGTCCACGGCCTTCCAGCGCTCCGAAGCCTGGCAGATGCTGCGCAGCTCCGAAGGCCTGCACTGGAGCCAGCAATGGCTGCCCTATGACCGCATCGCGCCCACGCTCAAGCGCGCCGTCATTGCCTCCGAAGACGACAGCTTCACCGAACACCACGGGGTGCAATGGGAAGCCATCGAGAAAGCCTGGCAGCGCAACCAGCGCGCCGAAGCCCGGGCCATGAAGGCCGACAACGGCAAGGCGCCCAAGATCTATGGCGGCTCCACCATCACGCAGCAGCTGGCCAAGAACCTGCTGCTGTCGGGCGAACGCAGCCTGCTGCGCAAGGGGCAGGAACTGGTGCTGACCCAGCTGCTGGAACTGATGCTGAGCAAGCAGCGCATCCTGGAGATCTACCTCAACAGCGTGGAATGGGGCCAGGGCGTGTTCGGCGCCGAGGCGGCTGCTCGCCACTACTTTCGCAAGAGCGCCTCCCAGCTCAGCGCCGCCGAGGCCGCGCGCCTGGCCGTGATGCTGCCCCAGCCCAAGCGCTTCGAGAAGCTGCCCAACTCCGGCTATCTGCTGCAGCGCACGCGCACGGTCATGCAGAGAATGCCCAGCGCCGTCGTCCCCTGAACAGCTACATTCACTCCATGCGCATCCTTGGAATCGACCCCGGCCTGCAGACCACGGGATTCGGCGTGATCGACGTCGACGGCCACCGCCTGGCCTATGTGGCCAGCGGCACCATCCGCACCACGGGCATCGCGCTCGGCGACCTGCCGGGCCGGCTCAAGCTGCTGTTCGACGGCATCTCGGAAGTCGCCAGCCGCTACCAGCCCGACACCTCGGCCGTGGAAATCGTCTTCGTCAACGTCAATCCCCAGTCCACCCTGCTGCTGGGCCAGGCACGCGGCGCCGCGCTCACGGCCCTGGTCAACGCCGGCCTGCCGGTGGCCGAGTACACGGCACTGCAGATGAAGAAGGCCATGACCGGCCATGGCCGCGCGGCCAAGAGCCAGATCCAGGAAATGGTGCGCCGCCTGCTGCAACTGCCCGGCCTGCCCGGCACCGACGCCGCCGACGCCCTGGGCCTGGCCATCACCCACGCCCATGCAGGCGCCGCCATGACGAAGATGGCCGAGGTCACGCAGCTGCAACGCCGCCAGCATGCGGTCTACAAGGGCGGCAGGGTCTATTGAGGCGCCTCGGAGCACTGCGCTCCGTCTCCCGCGAGACCGTGAGCAGGCTCTAAGGATGATGCGGCGCCGATCCTCAGCTTCATCCACTGCGCGATCCGTGGATATACGTCGGACTGCGCGTTGCCCGCCATCAACAGCCGGCTGTGACTGTAGTCCTCCTGAAAACAGGTGGCCTTGCCGCACAGCAGGAATTCGATGTCCTTACCTCCAAAAGCCCTGGCTAAAGCTTCGCACCCCTGCCAAGGGGCGATCACACGGTCGGCAGATCCCGCAAGCGCCAGAACGGGAATACGAACCTCGGTTAGCCTGCGCAAATAGTCCATGCCGTCATAACCGACGAATTTGCGCTGCAGGTTCCAATAGCACCACTGGCGCATCAGGCGGGCGCTTTCCCTCTCGGGACCGACCATGCCGCTCGCGGTAAGCCATTGTCTGCGGGCAATCCAGGCCCCGTAGCCCTTGATTGCAGCCCACGACGCAAAAGTTGCCGCAGCATGGGTCACCTGGGCGGCAAGTAGCACCAGGCCAGCCAGATACGCATGCGCCCGATCGGGCCGACGCGCAGCCCAGATGGCAGCGGCAATACCTCCACCGCTATGCCCTATGAGCGTCAAGCGCCGCCCCCCCTCTTGACGATGAATCTCTCCGAGAGCGCTTTCAATGTCCTCTTCGGCCACCGTTTCTAAGTCGTAGTCGTGGGTGGTTGGCGGATTCAGCCCATGCCCGCGCCAATCAAACAGCCAAACGCCATAACCTTGTAAAGCGAGGAATCTACCTAGTCTCTTGCATGACGTGACGTTAGAAAACGTGCCATGCGTCACGGCCACCACTGGCCCCTCCGAAGGGCCGATGCGCGTCAGCACGATGACATGGCCATCCCTGGTCGGTGCATGGATTTTCTGCATGCGCCGTCAACCTTTTGAAATCTGGATGAAGCGCTTGCCTTCAGCCTGAATTGCATCGCGGCCCATACGCATCTCCTGCAAGCGGGCATGCGAGAACAATGATTGAATCATCGGAATCAAGAACCGCCCTAGACCCATCATGCGAATGGTAGACCCAGATTTCTCTATCCATTGCCGTGCATCCAGTTCATCCCATATGGGTGCATAGTCTTGGACTACCTCCGTACCAAATGCTTGCTCATAGGTAGTCCCATCAATTTTCATAGTCTGCAATTGTTGAAATATATAGACCAACCGAAGATCCTCCGGCGTATATTCGAAGTATTTTTCTACTGGCAAAATACCAGCATCAATGCATTCGAAGTAGCCCTGCATTGAGCGCTTGTTCATCTGTATCCAGTTTGGCCCGCCTTCATTTGGCCAAGTCATGCAGCCACTGATGGCCGCATAGCCGATGCCGACCATGTTGCAGGTCACCGCCATCACACCCTCGGTATCCTTTTGAAGAAATTCGCGAAGCTGCTGCTCATATTGATAGCGCTCGGCATTTTCATACGAAAATCTCCCCGCCTCACTTTCGATGCGCTCCCAATCGTAAAGCGTTGCCTGACGGAAGCCACGCGATCCTAGATAGCTGCAAGCAGCTTCATACATCTCGTACGTATTCTCGAACGAGGGCAACAGATCTCGCTGCTGCCGGCTGAAATCACTTCGACCAGCGATATTGAGTTGATATAGCGTGATATGGCGCACACCGAGATCGCAGACTTCACGAAGATCGCGCAACATGTCATGCAAGGTTTGCTCAGGCCAGCCATAAATGAGATCTACGTTGACGGAAAGGCGTGCAGCATTGAACTCTTCCAGGGCGCTGATCACCTGCTCATGGGTCTGCCTTCGACCACTGTATCGAATGAGCCTGTCGCTCATCTGCTGCACCCCCATGCTGACTCTGTTGAAACCCGCCTCTTTTATGGCTTGAACCTTGTCATGGTTGAAAAGTTGGGGAATACCTTCAAGCGTTCGCTCCACACCTTCCGACGGTTCACCAAAAATACGCCTAGTGATATTCATTAGCCGAATATAGTCCTCTGCGCGCAACAGATTTGGAGTGCCTCCCCCCACATAAACAGATGAAAGCCTATCATGGCGAAGATGACACGCCATCATCTGCGCCTCTTTCTCCAGATAATCGAGATATTTCAACATGGCGCCATTCCCGCCATAGTCCTGCGTGGGGAATAGACAGAAACCACAATGATTTGGTGTAGTAGGGAGGCAATAAGGTATGCCTATATAGAAATTGGCATTCATTGAACGGGTATTGCTTGATTCTCTGCGCGCCTCCCAACGATCATTTTCTTCCCCATTCGGGCCTCTCCAATACAACGGACTCGGGTGGGCATGCAACACCTTGTTGCTCTGAGGACGTCTCATTTCTTCATTAATGAAACGATGGGCCTGCTCTCGGGTAATACAGCTGATATGCATGAAGTCTCCTTTAGCATTTTTTGCCCCGGCAGGCACTTGCCACAAGAGCCCGCCAGGTACCGAAAAGCTAAAAGATTCATGAGAATCGACAAATAGGACAGCTCTGAAAATATGAAGAAAAAGATCAGATATTTCCTATTGAGCCCCACGCGTACTACGGCCTGGGTGTTTTCACCAAGCCCTGCCGAGTAGCTGAAGCCTGGAATCCGCTCAAGGTTTCAGACGATGCGTCCAAAGAACAGCACGGCGAAGAAGGTCACGCCGGCAATCACGGTCCACTTGAGGATGATGAAGCCCCAGCGCTTGTAGCGGGGCTGGCCCGTGCCCAGGTAGAACGCAAAGGACACGGCTGATGCCAGCAGCAGCACGGTGGCCAGCCAGCGGAAGATCAGCATGGCGGCGCCCGCCTCACCAGGCCCGCGCGGGCTGGGCGAAGCCCTTGGGCGCCTGGCGCTCGCTGTCGAAGCTGACCATTTCCCAGGCGTCGGGCTGAGCCAGCAGGGCACGCAGCAGCTGGTTGTTCATGCCGTGGCCCGAGCGGAAGGCGCTGTAGGCGGCCAGCAGGGGCCTGCCGATCAGGTACAGGTCGCCGATGGCGTCCAGGATCTTGTGCTTGGCGAACTCGTCGTCGTAGCGCAGGCCGTCGCTGTTGAGCACCTTGTAGTCGTCCATGACGATGGCGTTGTCCATGCCGCCGCCCAGCGCCAGGCCATGGCTGCGCAGCATTTCCACGTCCTTGGTGAAGCCGAAGGTGCGCGCGCGCGCGATGTCGCGCGTGTAGTTGTCCTCGCCCATGTCGAACTCCACGCACTGGCCGGTGGAGTCCACGGCAGGATGGGCGAAGTCGATCTCGAAGCGCAGCTTGAAGCCGTGGTACGGGTCAAAGCGTGCCCACTTGAGGTTCTGGCCCTCGCCCTCGCGCACCTCGACGGGGCGGATGACGCGGATGAAGCGCTTGGGCGCCTTCTGCAGCTCGATGCCCGCGCTTTGCAGCAGGAATACGAAGGAGGCGGAGGAGCCGTCGAGGATGGGCACTTCCTCGGCGGTGATGTCTATGTAGATGTTGTCGAGCCCGAGGCCGGCGATGGCCGACATCAGGTGCTCCACGGTATGCACCTTGGCGCCGCCCGTGCCGATAGTCGAGGCCATGCGCGTGTCGGTGACGGCTTCGGCGGAGATCGGGATGTCCACGGGCTCCGGCAGGTCCACGCGACGGAACACGATGCCGGTGTCGGGCTGCGCGGGACGCAGCGTCAATTCGACGCGCTGGCCGCTGTGCAGACCCACGCCCACGGCACGGGTGATCGTCTTGATGGTGCGTTGTTGGAGCATCCGGCTATTTTAAAGTGCGGCAGCCGTGCGCAGGGCATGGCCCTGGCACGGCATTCGCTATCACAACCATGCAGCGACCGTATCGGCCGCTGCTCAGTCAGCCTGCTTGCGCAGGAAGGCCGGGATTTCCAGATCGTCCATGCCGCCGGAGGCCAGGGCATCGACGCGGGCAGCGGCCTGCGTGCGGTTGGTACGCCAGACGCTGGGCACCGACATGTTGTTGGCATAGTCGGCGCCGCCAGCGGCACCGCCGACCAGGCCGCCGGCTGCCGTTGCGGCACCCATGGAGGCCGAAGGCAGCTGGTAGCTCATGTTGTCGGTACCGGTGCGCAGGCCACCCTGCACCACCTGCATGTTCTGGCGGCGTGCGCTGGGGCGCGACAGGCCGGTGGCCACCACGGTGACGCGGATCTCGTCACCCAGGCTGTCGTCGTAGGCAGCGCCGTAGATCACATGCGCATCGGGCGAGGCGTAGGCATTGATGGTGCTCATGGCCAGGCGCGACTCGGACAGCTTGAGGCTGCCCTTGGCGGCCGTGACCAGCACCAGCACGCCCTTGGCGCCCGACAGGTCGATGCCCTCCAGCAGCGGGCAGGCCACGGCCTGCTCGGCAGCGATGCGCGCGCGGTCGGGGCCGGCGGCCTTGGCCGTGCCCATCATGGCCTTGCCGGGTTCGCCCATGACGGTGCGCACGTCTTCGAAGTCGACGTTCACATGGCCGTACTCGTTGATGATTTCGGCAATGCCGCCCACGGCGTTCTTGAGAACGTCGTTGGCATGGGCAAAGGCCTCGTCCTGCGAGATGTCGTCGCCCAGCACGTCCAGCAGCTTCTCGTTGAGCACGACGATCAGCGAATCGACGTTGGCTTCGAGTTCGCTCAGGCCGCTGTCGGCGTTGGCCATGCGTCGGCCGCCTTCCCACTCGAAGGGCTTGGTGACCACGCCCACGGTGAGGATGCCCATTTCCTTGGCCACGCGCGCGATCACGGGCGCAGCGCCCGTGCCCGTGCCGCCGCCCATGCCGGCCGTGATGAACAGCATGTGCGCGCCTTCGATGGCAGTGCGGATGTCGTCCTCGGCCAGCTCGGCGGCTTCGCGGCCCTTGTCGGGCTTGCTGCCCGCACCCAGGCCGCTGCCACCGAGCTGGATGGTGCGGTGGGCGCTGCTGCGCAGCAGCGCCTGCGCGTCGGTGTTGGCGCAGACGAATTCCACACCCTGCACGTTGCGCGCAATCATGTGCTCGACGGCGTTGCCGCCGCCGCCGCCAACGCCGATCACCTTGATCTGCGTACCCTGGTTGAATTCTTCAACTTCAATCATGTCGATGGGCATGTTGGTTCTCCTGTAGCTCTCTGTAAGTGGTCACCACCGTCTGGGGAAAATTCTGTCTTCTGTCCGGTATTCGGAAGCCGGTGGGCGGGCCGGTAATGCGCAGTCGATGAAAGCACATATCAAAAGTTCCCCACGATGAAGTCTTTGAAACGGCCAAAAGCGGTCTTCATCGACCCACTCTTTTGTGCCACCTTGAAACCGCGCAGGCGAGCCAGGCGGGCCTCTTCGAGCAATCCCATCACGGTGGCGGCGCGGGGTTGAGCCACCATGTCAGCCAATGCGCTCGAATACTTGGGGATGCCGCGGCGCACGGGCTTGAGGAAGATGTCCTCGCCCAGTTCCACCATGCCCGGCATGACGGCGCTGCCGCCGGTCAGCACGATGCCCGAGGACAGCACTTCCTCGTAGCCTGAATCGCGCACCACCTGCTGCACCAAAGAAAAGATCTCTTCCACGCGCGGCTCGATCACGCCGGCCAGCGCCTGCTTGCTGATCATGCGCGGGCTGCGGTCGCCCAGGCCCGGCACTTCGACCTGGGCATCGGGGTCGGCCAGCAGCTGCTTGGCATAGCCGCTTTCGACCTTGATGTCCTCGGCGTCCTTGGTGGGCGTGCGCAGCGCCATGGCGATGTCGCTGGTGATCAGGTCGCCCGCGATGGGAATCACGGCCGTGTGCCGGATGGCGCCGCCCGTGAAGATGGCCACGTCGGTGGCGCCCGCGCCGATATCGACCACGGCCACGCCCAGCTCGCGCTCGTCATCGGTGAGCACGGCCTGGCTCGATGCCAGCGGGTTGAGCAGCAGCTGCTCGACCTCCAGGCCGCAGCGGCGCACGCACTTGATGATGTTCTCGGCCGCGCTCTGCGCGCCCGTGACGATGTGGATCTTGGCCTCCAGGCGGATGCCGCTCATGCCGATGGGCTCGCGCACTTCCTGGCCGTCGATCACGAATTCCTGCGGCTCGACCAGCAGCAGCCGCTGGTCCGAGGAGATGTTGATGGCCTTGGCCGTCTCCATCACCCGCGCCACGTCGGTGGCCGTGACTTCCTTGTCCTTGATGGCCACCATGCCGCTGGAGTTCAGGCCGCGGATGTGGCTGCCGGTGATGCCGGTGCACACGCGCTGGATCTTGCAGTCGGCCATCAGCTCGGCCTCCTTCAGCGCCTGCTGGATGCTCTGCACCGTGGCGTCGATGTTGACCACCACGCCCCGCTTGAGTCCGTTGCTCGGGGCCACGCCGAGGCCTGCGAGCTTGAGTTCGCCGTTGTACAGGACCTCGGCGACCACGACCATGACCTTGGCCGTGCCGATGTCCAGTCCGACGATCACATCTTTGTATTCTCTTGCCATATCAGCATCCGCCCCCGGTTGGTTCTGTCCTGTCGCTGTGTCGCTGCTTGGTGTGCATGTACATAGGTCTGTCCTCCCTCGTCTTCAGCGTCGGGGACGCACTGCAGCCGGCGCCTTGGCCGTGCCGGTGGTCACACCGCGCAGCCTCAGCGCATATCCGTCTTCGTAGCGCAGGTCGGCCGACTCGATGGCGTCGGCCTTGCGCTTGTATTGGGTCGTGATCTGGGGCAGCGTGCGCACGAAGCGCTGCACGCGCTGCAGCACGGCCTCCACGCTGCCGCCACCCAGTTCGATCTGTGCGTCGTTGGCCAGCCTGAGCTGCCAGCTGCCGCGCGCATTGAGCGTCAGCCCGTCGATCTCCACATCCAGCGGCCCCAGCGCCGGCACCAGCAGCCGGTACATCTGCAGCATCTGCGGGGCGCTGTCCTCGGGGCCCTGCAGGCGCGGCAGGCCGTCGCGGTCCAGCTCGCCCAGGTTGGCCTCGAAGACCTCGCCGAAGCTGTTGACCAGGCCGGTGCCCGAATCAGGCCCCCAGAAGGCCTCGGCCACATGCTCGTGCAGGATGACGCGCAGGCTGTTGGGATAGTCGCGGCGCACCTGCGCCTCGCGCACCCAGGGCACCTGCTCGAACGCCGCCTTGGCGGCCTTGAGATCCACGGTGAAGAAGTTGCCCGTGAGCACCGGCGCCACATTGGCGCGCAGCGTCACCGCGTTGTTGTGCACCAGCTCGCCCTCGACCACGATGCGGCCGATGTTGAAGGCCGGATGGCGCAGCGCCCACCAGCTCACCGCTGCCAGCCCCAGCGCAGCCACGCCCACGAACAGGACCGTGGCGGTCACGTTCATGAGCTTGACGTCGAAGGGGGCCGGCAGGGAGTAGCTCATGCGTGCTCCTGCTCCGGTTGCGCGTCCAGCGCGGCGCTGGCCAGGATGCCCAGGCACAGGTTTTCGTAGCTCACGCCGATGGCGCGGGCCGACATGGGCACCAGCGAGTGGCCCGTCATGCCCGGCGAGGTGTTGATCTCCAGCAGGAAGGGCTTGCGGTCGCTGCCGCGGATCATGATGTCGGCGCGCGACCAGCCGCGGCAGCCCAGCGTGCGGAAGGCCCGCACGACGATGCGCCGGATCTCGGCCTCTTCCTCGGCAGGCAGGCCGCTGGGGCAGTGGTACTGGGTGTCGTCGGTGAAGTACTTGTTCTGGTAGTCGTAGTTGCCTTCGGGCGCGACGATGCGGATCACGGGCAGGGCGTGGGCGCCCTCGCCGGTTCCGAGCACGGGGCAGGTGGTCTCGTCGCCTTCGATGAACTCTTCGCAGAGCACTTCGGGGTCGTACCGGGAGGCCAGCACATAGGCCTGCTCACATTCCTCGGCTGTCCAGACCTTGGTCAGGCCGATGGTCGAGCCCTCGCGCGAGGGCTTGACGATCATGGGCGCGCCCAGCGCCTGCAGCGCGGCGCGGGTCTCGTCGGCGCTGGCGACCAGCCGCCAGTCGGGTGTGGGCAGACCCTCGAAGCGCCAGATGCGCTTGGTCATGATCTTGTCCATGGCGATGCTGGAGGCCATCACGCCGGGGCCCGTGTACGGGATGCCCAGCAGCTCCAGCGCGCCCTGCACCGTGCCGTCCTCACCGTAGCGGCCGTGCAGCGCGATGAAGCAGCGGTCGAAACCGTCCTTCTTCAACTCGCCCAGGTCGCGCTGGGCGGGGTCAAAGGCATGGGCATCCACGCCCTGCGACAGCAGGGCCTTGAGCACGCCCGTGCCCGACATCAGCGAGACCTCGCGCTCGGCCGAGCGGCCGCCCAACAGCACGGCCACCTTGCCCAGGGCCTTGACATCGATCTGGGTGCCGAAGCTGCTCATTGCGCAGCTCCCTGCTGCGCCTGCAGCTCTTGTTTCTGAAGCATTTCAACCAACTTTCCGGGCACGGCGCCAATCGAGCCGGCCCCCATGCACAACAGCACGTCGCCATCGCGGGCGTGGGCGGCCAGGGCCGCCGGCAGCTCGGCAACGTCTTCCACAAAGACCGGCTCGACCCGGCCGGCCACGCGCAGGGCGCGCGCCAACGAGCGGCCATCGGCCGCCACCACCGGCGCCTCGCCGGCCGCGTAGACCTCGGTCAGCAGCACGGCATCGGCCAGGCCGATGACCTTGACGAAATCCTCGAAGCAATCGCGCGTGCGGCTGTAGCGGTGCGGCTGGAAGGCCAGCACCAGGCGGCGGCCCGGGAAGGCGCCGCGCGCAGCAGCCAGCGTGGCCGCCATCTCGACAGGGTGGTGCCCGTAGTCGTCGATGACGGTGAAGATGCCACCGTCCGCTGCAGGGAGTTCGCCATAGCGCTGGAAGCGCCGGCCCACGCCCTTGAAGCTTTCGAAGGCGCGCAGCAGCGCCTCGTCGGCAATCTCCAGCTCCATGGCCACGGCCACGGCCGACAGCGCGTTGAGCACGTTGTGCTCGCCCGGCAGGCTCAGCACCACGTCCAGGTCGGGATAGCTTTGGCCGTTGCTGCGGCGCACCGTGAAATGCATGCGGCCGGCCTCGGCGCGCACGTTGAGGGCGCGCACCTGGGCGTCCTCGGCAAAGCCGTAGGTGGTCACGGGGCGGGCCACCTGGGACAGGATCTCGCGCACGGCCGGGCTGTCCACGCAGACGATGGCGCGGCCGTAGAACGGCATGCGGTGCAGGAAGTCGACGAAGGCGCCCTTGAGCCGGCCGAAGTCATGGCCGTAGGTTTCCATGTGGTCGGCGTCGATGTTGGTGACGACGGCCATCACGGGCAGCAGGTTCAGGAAGGAGGCGTCGGACTCGTCCGCCTCGACCACGATGTAGTCGCCCTGGCCCAGCTTGGCGTTGGCGCCCGCGCTGTTGAGCTTGCCGCCGATGACGAAGGTCGGGTCCAGCCCGGCCTCGGCCAGCACGCTGGTCACCAGGCTGGTGGTCGTGGTCTTGCCGTGGGCTCCTGCGATGGCGATGCCCTGCTTGAAGCGCATCAGCTCGGCCAGCATGAGTGCACGCGGCACGACGGGGATCTTGTGCGTGCGCGCAGCGACCACCTCGGGGTTGTCGGACTGCACGGCGGTGGAGGTGACGACGGCGTCAGCCCCCTCGATGTTCGCGGCCGCATGGCCGACGTGGGTGGCAATGCCCAGGTCTGCGAGCCGGCGCAGCGTGGCGCTGTCGGACAGGTCCGAGCCCGAGACGGCGTAACCCAGGTTGTGCAGCACCTCGGCGATGCCGCTCATTCCGGCGCCGCCGATGCCGACGAAATGGATGTGATGAATGGCGTGCTTCATGCGGCCAGTTCCTCACAGGCGGCGACCACCTCGGCGGTGGCTTCGGTCTTTTGCATTTTCTTGGCTTTTCCAGCGCGCTCCAGCAGCGTCGCACGCTGCATATTTTGTAGCATTTCGGCCAGGCTTTGGGCAGTCAGTGCGCTTTGTTGCATCAACCATCCACCACCAGCATCGACCAGGAAACGCGCGTTCGCGGTCTGGTGGTCGTCCACGGCGGCCGGGAAAGGCACATAGATGGCGGCTGCACCCACGGCCGCGATCTCGGTGACGGTGCTGGCACCGGCGCGGCAGACGATGACATCGGCCTCGGCAAAGGCGCGCGCCGTATCGTCGATGAAGGGCGTCAGCTCGGCCTGCACGCCTGCCGCCGCGTAGTTGGCGCGCAGGGCGTCGATCTGTGCGGCGCCGCTTTGGTGGAGCACGACGGGGCGCACATCGGCCGGAATCAGGGCCAGCGCCTGCGGCACGATCTCGTTGAGCGCCTTGGCGCCCAGGCTGCCGCCCACCACCAGCAGGCGCAGCGGACCGCTGCGGCCCGCAAAGCGCTGCTCGGGCGCGGGCTGCTCGGTGAAGGCCTGGCGCAAGGGGTTGCCGACCCAGCGGCCCTTGGGGAACACGTTGGGGAAGGCGGTGAAGATGCGGTGGGAGACGCTGGCCAGCACCTTGTTGGCCATGCCGGCCACGGAGTTCTGCTCATGCAGCACCAGGGGCTTGCCGGCCAGCACGGCCATCATGCCGCCAGGAAAGCTGATGTAGCCGCCCAGGCCCACGACCACGTCGGGCTTGACGCGGCGCACCACGGCCAGCGCCTGCCAGAAGGCACGCAGCAGGCGCATGGGCAAAAAGGCCAGGGTCATGATGCCCTTGCCGCGCACGCCCGAGAACTCGATGGTCTCCAGCGGGAAGCCCTGGGCCGGCACGATGCGGGACTCCATGGAGCCGGGGGCGCCCAGCCAGCGCACGTTCCAGCCGCGCTCGCGCAGCGCCTGGGCCACGGCCAGGCCCGGGAAGATATGGCCGCCCGTGCCGCCGGCCATGATCAGGGCCGTGCGCTGGCGTTGCGTGCCTTGAGAGGTGGACTGCGTCATGCATGCCCTCCCTTCATCAGCAACTTGTTCTCGTAGTCCACCCTTAACACCACCGCTATCGCTATCAGATTCATGAGGATGGCCGACCCGCCGAAGCTCATCAGGGGCAGCGTCAGTCCCTTGGTCGGCAGCGCGCCCAGGTTCACGCCCATGTTGATGAAGGCCTGGAAGCCCATCCAGATCGCAATGCCCTCGGCCACCAGGCCGGAGAACACCCGGTCCAGCGCAATGGCCTGCCGCCCGATGAGCATGATGCGGCGCGTGAGCCACAGGAAGGTGACGGCGATCAGGAGCACGCCGACCAGGCCGAATTCCTCGCCGATCACGGCCAGCAGAAAGTCGGTGTGCGCCTCGGGCAGCCAGTGCAGCTTTTCGACGCTGCGGCCCAGGCCCACGCCGAAGATCTCGCCGCGCCCGATGGCGATCAACGCATGCGACAGCTGGTAGCCCTTGCCCAGGGCATGCTTTTCATCCCAGGGATTGAGGTAGGCAAAGATGCGCTCGCGCCGCCATTCGGAGGTGGCGATGATGAGCACGAAGGCCAGCACCACCAGGGCCGCGATCAGGAAGAACATGCGCGCGTTCACGCCGCCCAGGAACAGGATGCCCATGGCGATCACCACGATCACCATGAAGGCGCCCATGTCGGGCTCGGCCAGCAGCAGCACCCCGACCAGCACCACGGCCAGCCCCATGGGCAGCACGGCGCGGAAGAAGCGCTCCTTGACCTCCATCTTGCGCACCATGTAGTCGGCCGCATAGATGAGCACGGCGAACTTGGCCAGCTCGGACGGCTGGAAGTTCATGATGCCCAGGGATAGCCAGCGCCTCGCGCCGTTGACCACGGTGCCCACGTGCGGTATCAGCACGGCCACCAGCAGGACCAGGGACACCAGGAAGAGCTTGCGCGCCATGCGTTCCCAGGTGGCCATGGACACCTGGAAGGCCAGCAGCGCGCCGACGAAGGCCATGCCGATGGACATGGCATGGCGCATCAGGAAATGGGTGGGCGCGATCTTGCCGAAGCGCGGATTGTCCGGCATGGCGATCGATGCCGAATACACCATGACCAGGCTCCAGGCCAGCAGACCTATGACCACCCAGATCAGGGCCTGGTCCAGGCCGAGCACGCTGGCCGGCGTCTGCGTGGGCCGGTGGTACTGGGGACCGCCCAGGCGCACGGGCAGCACGTCGATGGCCTTTTCCTGCGCGCCTCCGAACCAGGAGCGCATGCGGCCCAGGGCCTGCGATACGGCGGTCATGCAGCACCTCCGAGTTCATGCCCGGCATCCAGCGCCAGCGCGCGCACGGCATCGACGAACTGATGGGCCCGGTCCTCGTAGTTGCGGAACATGTCCAGGCTGGCGCAGGCGGGCGACAGCAGCACGGCATCGCCCTCATGGGCGCGCGAGGCGGCCAGCTCCACGGCGTCGGCCATGGTGGTGGCATCGACCAGGGGCACGCCGCAGTCCTGCAGGGCGGCGCGGATGCGGCCGGCGTCGCGGCCGATCAGCACGGCCGTGCGCACATGGCGCGACACGGGCGCGACCAGCGGAGAGAAATCCTGGCCCTTGCCATCGCCACCCAGGATGACCACGATGCGGTGGTCAGGCCCCAGGCCCGACAGCGCGGCCACGGTGGCGCCCACGTTCGTGCCCTTGCTGTCGTCGTAGTACTCCACGCCGTTGACGCGGCCGATGGGCTGGACGCGGTGCGGCTCGCCCCGGTACTCGCGCAGGCCGTAGAGCAGGGGCGCCAGCGTGCAGCCGCCCGCGCTGGCCAGGGCCAGGGCGGACAGGGCATTGATGGCGTTGTGCCGGCCGCGGATGCGCAGCGCGTCGGCGGGCATCAGGCGCTGGATGTACAGGTCTTCGGCGTTCTTGCCCTTGGCGGTTTCGTCGGCCTCATGGGCGCGCACCAGCCACGTCATGCCGCTGACCACTTCCAGACCGAAGTCGCCGGGGCGGCGCGGCATGTCGCCGCCGAAGGTGATGTGGGCGCGCTGCTGGGGCTTTTGGCGCTTGCCCGGCGGCACCACGGGTGCCGGCAGCATGCGCATGACCTCGGGGTCCTCGCGGTTGAGCACCATGGTGCCGCTGCTGCCGAAGATGCAGGCCTTGGCATCGGCATAGGCGCGCAGGCTGCCGTGCCAGTCCAGGTGGTCCTGGGTGATATTGAGGACGGCAGCGGCCGTGGGCTCGAACATCTGCACGCCATCGAGCTGGAAGCTGGACAACTCCAGCACCCAGGCCTGGGGCAGCGTTTCGGCATCGATGGCCTGGGTCAGCGTGTCCAGCAGCGTGGGGCCGATATTGCCCGCCACCGCCACGCGCAGGCCGGCATGCTCCAGCAGTTGGCCGGTCAGCGAGGTGACCGTGGTCTTGCCATTGGTTCCGGTAATGCCCAGCACGGTGGGACGGTAGCCATGGGCTGCGGCCAGGGCCTTGAGCGCCATGGCGAAGAGATCGAGTTCGCCGCCCACGGGCAGGCCCTGGGCCCGGGCCGTGTCGACCACGGGCGCCACGGCGGCCGGGCTCAGGCCGGGCGAGCGGTAGACCAGCCCCAGGCTCTGGCCGTCCACCAGCTGGGCCGTGAAATCTCCGGGCACGAAGCGCGCCTGGGGCAGTTCGGCGGACAGCTGTTGCAGCTGGGGCGGCGCCTGCCGCGTATCGGCCACGATGACTTCGGCGCCGCAGCGCACGCACCAGCGCGCCATGGCCAGGCCCGAGGCGCCCAGGCCCAGGATGAGCACGCGCTGGCCCTGCAGGTGCTGGGCCTGCTCGCCGGGCCAGCCGGCAGCCACGGGTGGCAGTACCTGTTCGGCTTCAACCGCCTCTTCGGTGGCGATCGGGGTGACCTCGGCGTCGGAGGAATCCGAGATGCTGGGGTCGGCAAAGATCTGGGCCACGAAGGCAGCGGCATCCCTGGCCGCCGTCAGCGTGGAGATGTCGGGCACAGGCTCGGTCATCGCCGCAGGGGCCGGGGCTGCCTCAAGCCCAAGCGCCTGCGAAGGCTCGGCAGCCAGCGGCTGCTCTGCGCCTTGCGGCGCCGCAGCCGGCGAATCGTCCAGGACCGGATCCGCGGCCGGCTCGTCCGCCCGCTCGCCGGCAGACTCCGAGGCAAAGTCGGCCCCCTTGGCCAGTTCGGCATGCAGCGCCGGGACAACGGGCTCGCCAGCCGGCAGCGCAGGAGGTTCGGTCTTGAAGTCTTCGGTGTTCATGGACTCACCTCAGCTTCAGCGTGGACAGGCCCAGCAGGCACAGCAGCATGGTGATGATCCAGAAGCGGATCACGACCTGGGTTTCCTTCCAGCCGCTCTTCTCGAAATGGTGGTGCAGCGGCGCCATCTTGAGCAGGCGACGGCCTTCGCCATAGCGCTTCTTGGTGAACTTGAACCAGGTGACCTGCAGCATCACCGACAGCGCCTCGACCACGAAGATGCCGCCCATGATGGCCAGCACGATTTCCTGGCGAACGATCACGGCGATGGTGCCCAGCGAAGCGCCCAGCGCCAGCGCGCCCACGTCGCCCATGAAGACCTGGGCCGGATGGGCGTTGAACCACAGAAAGGCCAGACCCGCTCCGGCCATGGCCGCGCAATACACCAGCAGCTCGCCCGAGCCCGGGATGTGCGGGAACAGCAGGTACTTGGCGTAGCCGGCATTGCCGGTGACGTAGGCAAAGATGCCCAGGGCCGAGCCCACCATGATCACAGGCATGATGGCCAGGCCGTCCAGGCCATCGGTCAGGTTCACCGCATTGCTGGCGCCCACGATGACCAGGTAGGTCATGACCACGAAGCCGAGCACGCCCAGCGGGTAGCTGACTTCCTTGAAGAAGGGAACAAGCAGGCCGGCCTTGGGCGGCAGGTCCAGCGAAAAGCCCGACTGCACCCAGGTCACGAACAGCTCGAAGACCTGGGCATTGGTGTTCTCCGAAATGCAAAACACCAGGTAGAGCGCGGCCAGCAGTCCGATGACGGACTGCCAGAAATACTTCTCGCCCGAGCGCATGCCCTCGGGGTCCTTGTTGACCACCTTGCGCCAGTCATCGACCCAGCCGATGGTGCCGAAGCCCAGGGTGACCAGCAGCACGATCCAGACGAAGCGGTTGGACAGGTCGAACCACAGCAGCGTGGACACGGCGATGGACAGCAGGATCAGCGCCCCGCCCATGGTGGGCGTGCCGCTCTTGGCCAGATGGGTTTCCATGCCGTAGCCGCGCACGGGCTGGCCGATCTTGAGCGAGGTCAGCATGCGGATCAGGCGCGGTCCGGCCAGCAGGCCGATGACCAGGGCCGTGAGCGCGGCCATCACGGCGCGCATCGTGAGGTACTGGAAGACGCGCAGAAAGCCGAACTCGGGAGACAGGCCCTGCAGCCATTGGGACAGCATCAGCAGCATGCGGCCTCCTTCTTGCAACCGTCATCCTTGCCGGCCGCCTCGACCGCCTGAACCACCTGCTCCATCTTCATGAACCTCGAACCCTTGACCAGAATGCTACCCACCTCGGGCAGCGCGGCACAGGCTGCCTGTTGCAGCGAGGCCATGTCTTCGAAATGCCGGGCACCTGCACCGAATGCGGTGGCGGCGGATGTGCTTTGCGCGCCCAGCGTGAACAGCCGGGCAATGCCCAGGCTGCGCGCCAGCGCGCCCGCCTCGGCATGGAATTGCGGCCCCTGGTCGCCGACCTCGCCCATGTCGCCCAGCACCAGCAGCTGGGGAGCGGGCAGTTCGCGCAGCACCTCGATGGCCGCGGCCACCGAATCGGGATTGGCGTTGTAGCTGTCGTCGATCACGGTGACCGTGCGGCCTTGCACCGAAACGCCCAGCGCGCGCGAACGGCCCTGCACGGGCTCGAACACGCTCAGGCCGCGTGCGATGTCGGCCAGCGGCACGCCGGCCGCCTGGGCGCAGGCCGCTGCGGCCAGCGCGTTGCGCACGTTGTGGCGGCCGGCGATGTGCAGGCGCACCGGCGCCTCGCCCTCGGGCGTGGCCAGGGTGAACTGCCAGGCATCGCCCAGCCACAGCGCGTCACGCGCGTGGATATGGGCGCCGTCGCCAGACTCGCCGAACAGCAGGCATTGGCGGGCGCCCGCCAGCTCACGCCACAACGGCGTGTAGGTGTCGCCTGCGGGGAACACGGCCACGCCGTCGGCGGGCAGGGCCAGCAGCACGCTGCCGTTTTCGCGCGCCACGGCCTCGACCGTGTGCATGAATTCCTGGTGCTCGCGCTGGGCGTTGTTGACCAGGGCCACCGTGGGTTGGCCGATGGCGGCCAGCTCGGCAATCTCGCCGGGATGGTTCATACCCATCTCCAGCACGGCCACGCGGTGCTGGCCGGTCATGCGCATCAGGCTCAGCGGCAGGCCGATGGAGTTGTTGAAGTTGCCGCGCGTGGCCAGCGCCGCCTCGCCCGCATGGGCACGCAGGATGGAGGCCACCATCTGCGTGACCGTGGTCTTGCCGTTGCTGCCGGTGACGGCGATCAGCGGCAGCGCAAAGCGCGCGCGCCAGGCCGTGGCCAGCGCGCCCAGGGCGGCCAGCGAATCGGGCACTTCGATGCCGGACAGGCCTGCAGCCTCCAGGCCGCCATGGGCCAGGGCTGCGGCGGCACCGGCCTCGCGGGCCTGGACCAGGAACTGGTTGGCATCGAAACGCTCGCCCTTCAAGGCGACGAATAGATCCCCGGCCTGCAGCGTGCGGGTGTCGGTGTGCACGCGCGTGAGCACGGTCTGGCCGTTGCCGACCAGCCGTGCCTGGGGGATATGCGACTGGATCAGCTCCAGCGCTTGTTGCAAGGTCATCATGACCGCTTCTTTCCTTCACGGGCCGCCAGCGCCTTGCGCGCCTCGGCCATGTCGGAGAACGGATGGCGCTGGCCTGCCGTCTCCTGGTAGTCCTCATGTCCCTTGCCGGCGATCAGCACCACGTCGCGTTCGCTGGCGTGCGCGATCGCCTGGGCGATGGCCGCCGCGCGATCGGCCTGGGACTGCAGGTTCTCGCCCGGCTGCATGCCGGCCAGGATCTGGTCGATGATGCGGTCGGGCACTTCGCTGCGCGGGTTGTCGCTGGTGACCAGCACGCAGTCGGCATTCTTCTGGGCGGCCTGCCCCATGAGCGGCCGCTTGGTGGCATCGCGGTCTCCACCGCAGCCGAACACGCACCACAGCCGGCCCTGGCGCTGCTCGGCGGCCGGGCGCAAGGCGCGCAGGGCCTTGTCCAGCGCGTCAGGCGTGTGGGCGTAGTCCACGGCCACCAGCGGCTGGCCGGGCTGGACGATCTGCTGCATGCGGCCGGGCACGGGCTCCAGGTGGGCGCAGGCAGCGACGGCCTGGTCCAGGCTCAGGCCCAGGCAGCGCAGCGCTGCCAGCACACCCAGCAGGTTGGATACGTTGTACTGGCCCACCATGCGCGTGTGCATGCGCAGGCTGTGGCCGGCCTCGATCACGGTGAAGCTCAGGCCCTCGGCGCCCAGCGCGATGTCCTTGGCCTGCAGGCGCGCCGCGCCCTCGATGGAAATGCTCCAGACATCGAGCGCGGCAGAGGATGGGCGCGACTGCAGCGTGGCCCACAGGCGCGCGCCGTGCGCGTCGTCCACATTGACGACGGCGGCCTGCAGGCCGGGCCAGTCGAACAGCGCGGCCTTGGCATCCCAGTAGGCCTGCATGCTGCCGTGGTAGTCGAGATGGTCCTGCGTGAAATTGGTGAACATCGCCACGCGGATGCGCGTGCCGTCCAGCCGGTGCTCGACGATGCCGATGGACGAGGCCTCGATGGCGCAGGCCGCCAGGCCCGCATCGGCGTACTCGCGGAATGCGCGCTGCAGCCGCACCGGGTCGGGCGTGGTCATGCCCGTGGATTCCAGGGCGGGCGGGATGCCCACGCCCAGCGTGCCCACCAGGGCGCAGCCGCTGCGTTCCTGCAGCTTCACCTGGGCCAGCGCATGCGCCAGCCACCAGGCCGTGGTGGTCTTTCCGTTGGTGCCGGTGACGGCCAGCACGTCGATCCGGGCGCTGGGATGCTGGAACCACTGGTCGGCGATCAGGCCCGTGGCGGCCTTGAGGCCAGGCAAGGCCGCGATGTGCTCGCCGGAAAAACCGAAGGGCTCGACGCCCTGCGCTTCGACCAGGCAGGCCACGGCGCCGCGCTCCAGGGCCGAGGCCACATGGGCGCGGCCATCGGTGGCCGCGCCGGGCCAGGCAATGAAGGCATCGCCGGGCCGGACCTTGCGGCTGTCGGTCTGCAGCGTGCCGCTGCCTTGCAGGCGGGCGGCCAGCCATTGGACAGCCTCGGTGGCCGACGACAGCATCAGCAGGGCTTGGGAGGAACTCATAGCGATGGCTCCTCCACGGGGTTGGCGACGATCAAGGGCTTGACTTCCATATCGGGCTGCACGCCCATCAGGCGCAGCGTCTGCTGCACCACTTCGCTGAACACGGGTGCCGCCACGGTGCCGCCGTAGATGGTGCCGGCACTGGGCTCGTCCACCATCACGGCGACGATGATGCGCGGGTTCTCGATGGGCGCCATGCCCGTGAACCAGGCGCGGTACTTGCCGGCGGCATAGCCCTTGCCCTGCTGCTTGCGGGCCGTGCCCGACTTGCCGCCCACCGAGTAGCCGATGGTCTGGGCGCGCTGGCCCGTGCCGCCGGGGCCGGCCGCCAGGGCCAGCATCTTGCGCACCTCGTTGGCCGTGCGCGGAGAGAACACGGGCACGCCCACGGGCGGCTCGTCGGTCTTGACCATGGTGGCCGGGATCACGCGCCCGCCGTTGGCAAATACGGTGTAGCTGCGCGTCATCTGCAGCAGGCTGGCGGACAGGCCGTAGCCATAGCCCATGGTGGCCTGCTCCACCGGCCTCCAGGTCTTGTAGGGACGCAGGCGACCGCTGGCGGCGCCGGGAAAGGAGATCTGCGGCTTCTGGCCGAAGCCCACGGCCGAGAAGGTTTCCCACATTTCCTTGGCCGGCATCTGCAGCGCGATCTTGGTCGTGCCCACGTTGCTGGACTTCTGGATCACGCCGGCCACGGTGAGCAGGCCGTAGTTGTGGGTGTCGGAAATCGTCGAGCCCGTGACGTTGACGCGGCCCGGCGTGGTGTCGATGGGCGTTTCCGGCTTGAAGCGGCCCGACTCCAGCGCCAGGCCGATGGTGATGGGCTTCATGGTCGAGCCGGGCTCGAAGGTGTCGGTGATGGCGCGGTTGCGCAGCTGCTCGCCCGTCAGGTTCTTGCGCTTGTCGGGCACGTAGCTGGGGTAGTTGGCCAGGGCCAGCAATTCGCCGGTGTGCGCATCCATGACCACCACGCTGCCCGCCTTGGCCTTGTGCGCGATGACCTGCTCCTTGAGCTTCTGGTAGGCGAAGTACTGGACCTTGCTGTCCACGGACAGCTGGATGTCGCGGCCGTCCTGCGGCGGCACTTCCTCGCCCACGCCCTCGACCACGCGGCCCAGGCGGTCCTTGATCACGCGGCGCGAGCCGGGCTTGCCGCCCAGCTCCTTGTCGAAGGCCAGCTCCATGCCTTCCTGGCCATGGTCTTCCACATTGGTGAAGCCCACGATGTGGGCGGCCGATTCGCCTTCCGGGTACTGGCGCTTGTATTCCTTGCGCTGGTAGATGCCCTTGATGTTGAGGGCATGGATCTGCTGGCCCACGTCCCAGTCGAGCTGGCGCTTGATCCAGACGAAGGTCTTGTCCTCGTCGGCCAGCTTTTCCATCAGCGCGGGCAGCGGCATCTCCATGAGCGCGGCCAGCTGCTTGAGCTTGGCCTTGACCTCGGGGTCGTCCTGCTCGACATCTTCGGGAATGGCCCAGATGCTGGCGGCCGGCACGCTGGAGGCCAGGATCAGTCCATTGCGGTCCAGCAGGCGGCCGCGGTTGGCCGGCAACTCCAGCGTGCGCGCAAAGCGCACCTGGCCCTGGCGCTGGAAGAAGTCGTTGCCGAACACCTGCACATAGGCCGCGCGTGCACCCAGGCCGACAAAGCCCAGGCCCAGCATGGCCACGATCATCTTGCTGCGCCACAGGGGTGTCTTGGACGCCAGCAAGGGACTGGAGGTGTAGAGCACGCTGCGCGTCATGGAGCCACTCCCGTGCGCGCATCGTCATTGACGTACTGGGCGATGGCCGGCGTGGCCGGCTTCATCTGCAGGCGCTCGCGCGCCATGACCTCGATGCGCTGTGGCGTGGCCTGGGCGCGCTTTTCCACCTGCAGGCGCTGCTGCTCGGTGGCCAGGCGGCGCGATTCGGCCACGGCGCGGTCCAGTTCGGTGAACAGCCGGCGCGACTCGTACTGGTTGTGCACCAGGAAGATGGCGCTGGCCATCACCGCCAGCAGCAGCACGAGGTTCAGGCGCAGCATGCCACGCCCTCCTCTTGCGCCAGACGGTGCGTGCGCTTCATGCAGGCACCTCGGTGCGGCGGGCCACGCGCATCACGGCCGAGCGCGAACGCGCATTGGCGGCGACCTCGGCCTCGCTGGGCTTGATGCGGCCCAGGGCTTCAAGGCGCATGGGTGTGGGCGCGGCAAAGGGTGCGCGCCGGTCATAGACTTCCTTGGAATGCCTGGCAATGAACTGCTTGACGATGCGGTCTTCCAGCGAGTGGAAGCTGATCACCACCAGGCGCCCGCCCGGCGCGAGCACGCGCAGGCTGGCCTCTAGCGCCTGTTCGAGTTCTTCAAGCTCGGCATTGATGAAAATCCGAAGAGCCTGGAATGTGCGTGTCGCTGGGTTCTGCCCAGCCTCGCGGGTCCGGACCGCGCCAGCCACGAGCTCGGCAAGCTCCGCGGTGTTGCGAAGGGGCCCCTGGCTTTCGCGCCGAGCAACAATCGCCTTTGCAATGGGGCCAGCAAACCGTTCTTCGCCGTAGTCACGTATCACCTCCGCAATCTGCTGGGCATCGGCTTCCGCCAGCCAGTCCGCCACGCTCTGACCGCGCGTGGTGTCCATGCGCATGTCCAGCGGACCCTCGAAGCGGAAGCTGAAGCCACGCTCGGGGTTGTCGATCTGGGGAGAGCTCACCCCCAGGTCCATCAGCACGCCCTGCACGCTGCCGGCCGGCAACTCGCCCAGGTGGCGAAACCCTTCGTGCCGAATCGAAAAACGCGCATCGGTGATGCGCGCTGCCTCTTCGATCGCGTCCGGGTCCTTGTCGAACGCCAGCAAGGTCCCGCCCGGCCCTAGCCGATGGAGGATGCGCCGGGAATGCCCGCCTCGCCCGAACGTCGCGTCCACCCATTGCCCGGCAACGGGCTGCGCGGCGCCGTCCAGCAGCGCATCGACGGCCTCGTCGAGCAAAACGGTGATGTGTTGCAACGGCTGATTCAAGAGAACGCCTCTTTCCTAGAAAGCAAAATCCTGGAAGGCCGCAGGCATCTCTTCCTGCATGGCCTTCGCTTCATGTGCCTCATAAGTGGCCTTGTCCCACAGCTCGAAATGGTTGCCCATTCCCAGCAGCACGACCTCCTTGGTCAGACCCACGGCGTCGCGCAACTCGGGCGACACCAGCACACGGCCGGTGGCATCCATGTCCACGTCCATGGCGTTGCCCAGGAAGATGCGCTTCCACCACTGCGCCGACATGGGCAGCTGCGCGATCCGCTCGCGGAACTGCAGCCACTCCGTGCGCGGGAACAGCATCAGGCAACCATGGGGGTGTTTGGTGAGGGTGACCTGGCCCTGCGCCATGGCCAAGAGGGCGTCACGATGCCGGGTCGGCACAGACAGCCGCCCCTTGCCATCGAGATTCAGCGAGGACGCCCCTTGAAACACGGTCAGTCACCCCGGTCGGTTGGAGCCATCGCGTCCCGGAAATCGGGGCACAAAGGCAACTTTCACCACTTAATTGCACTTTTTTGCACTGTAGCAGCAATTTGGTGTTTCACAACCCGGGAATGGACAATTATTTGCAATGAAATCAACAACTTAGAGATCGAATGCAATGTGAGTGATGACAAAAAACCGAGACTTTACAAGCACTTAGGGGAGTGATTGCAAGTGAACTCTCAATCCCGGCAGGCAATTGCAACGATTCAATTCGCTGGCGACCGGGTGCAACTCGGGCCGGCCTCCTACAAAAAGTGACTGCCCGGCAATGCGGGCAGTCACTTCGATGGCGGCTGCTCGGCCGCCGGGGCAGGCTTCAGAGGATGAAGCGAGACAGGTCTTCGTCCTGGCTCAGGGACTGCAGGCGCTGGTCCACGTAGGCCGCGTCGATGGTGACGGTCTGCCCCGAAAGCTTGGCCGCATCGAAGCTGACCTCGTCCAGCAGCCGCTCCAGCACGGTGGACAGGCGGCGCGCGCCGATGTTTTCGGTGCGCTCGTTGACCTCGAAGGCGATGCCGGCCAGCCGGGTGATGCCTTCGGGCGTGAACTCCAGCGTGACGCCTTCGGTGGCCAGCAGCGCCTGGTACTGCTTGACCAGGGAGGCATGGGTCTGGGTGAGGATGGCCTCGAAGTCCTGGACCGACAGCGAGTCCAGCTCCACGCGGATCGGAAAGCGGCCCTGCAGCTCGGGGATGAGGTCGCTGGGCTTGGACAGGTGAAAGGCGCCCGAGGCGATGAACAGGATGTGGTCGGTCTTGACCACGCCGTACTTGGTGGAGACGCTGGTGCCCTCGACCAGGGGCAGCAGGTCGCGCTGCACGCCCTGGCGCGAGATGTCGGAGCCGCTGCTTTCCTGGCGCGTGGCGACCTTGTCGATCTCGTCGATGAAGACGATGCCGTTTTGCTCGGCATTGGCAATGGCGCGCGTGCGCACGTCTTCCTCGTTGACGAGCTTGGCCGCTTCCTCGTCGGTCAGCAGCTTCATGGCCTCGGCAATGCGCAGCTTGCGCGTCTTGCGCTTTTCCTGGCCCATGTGGCTGAACATGCCGCGCAGCTGCTCGGCCATCTCCTCCATGCCCTGCGGGCCCATGATCTGCACCTGAGGCGGCGCGTCGGCCACGTCGATATCGATTTCCTTGTCGTCGAGCTGGCCTTCGCGCAGCTTCTTGCGGAAAACCTGGCGGGCCGTGCTGTCGGCAGCCACCTCGCCGCTGCGGGCCTGGGGCACGAGCACGTCGAGGATGCGGTCCTCTGCAGCGTCTTCGGCGCGCAGGCGCAGCTTCTTCATGTCGGCCTCGCGCGTCTGCTTGACGGCGACCTCGGCCAGATCGCGGATGATGGCGTCCACGTCCTTGCCCACGTAGCCCACTTCGGTGAACTTGGTGGCCTCGACCTTGATGAAGGGCGCATCGGCCAGCCGCGCCAGGCGTCGCGCGATCTCGGTCTTGCCCACGCCGGTGGGGCCGATCATGAGGATGTTCTTGGGCGTGATCTCCTGGCGCAGGCCGTCGGCCACGTTCTGGCGGCGCCAGCGGTTGCGCAGCGCGATGGCCACGGCGCGCTTGGCGCCAGCCTGGCCGACGATGTGGCGGTCCAGTTCGGAGACGATCTCCTGGGGGGTCATGGCAGAGGACATGGTGTGTATTCGAAGCATTGCGCCGCCAGCCCCGCTTCCGTTACCTGGCCGCTGGCGGCTATCCGTTTCAATGGCCGGGCGAGAACCGCCCGCGCCGCGAGGGTCTCAGAGCGTCTCGACCGTGTGATGCATGTTGGTGTAGATGCACAGCTCGCCGGCAATCGCCAGCGACTTGCGCACGATCTCCTCGGCCGACAGCTCGGTATTGGTCAGCAGCGCCTTGGCCGCCGAGTGCGCGTAGGCGCCACCCGATCCGATGGCCACGATGCCCTGCTCGGGCTCCAGCACATCGCCGTTGCCGGTGATGATCAGCGAGGCCGATGCATCGGCCACGGCCAGCATGGCCTCCAGCCGGCGCAGCACGCGGTCGGTGCGCCAGTCCTTGGTCAGCTCGATGGCCGCGCGCGTCAGATGGCCCTGGTGCTTTTCCAGCTTGGCCTCGAAGCGCTCGAACAGCGTGAAGGCGTCGGCCGTGGCGCCGGCAAAGCCGGCCAGCACCTTGCCGTGGTAGAGCTTGCGCACCTTGCGCGCCGTACCCTTGACGACGATGTTGCCCAATGTGACCTGGCCATCGCCACCGATGGCGACCTGCACGCCTTCGGGGGTCTGCCGGCGCACGCTGATGATGGTGGTGCCGTGATACTGTTCCATAGCGGTGCCAGATGAGGGCGGCTCCCGCCTTCTCAAGAGCCCCTCCAAAGAATGCCGCCGCTCGGCAGGTCAGTCCCGTCTCGGCGTTACCTGCGCATGCTCCTGGATGCCGATCACATTGAAGAATACGGCCACCAGCTGGTGCAGCTGGCCGAACTGCAGCACATGGCCCAGCGACTGCATGTGGGCCGCCCAGTTGAGCACGGAGCCGGCCGCCGCAAAGTCCATGCGCACCAGCTGGGTGCAGTCGATGAACACCGGCTCGCCCAGGCTGGCGCCTTCCTGCACCGGGTCCAGCCAGGTGGAGGCATCGCCTTCGATGGTGCCAGACAGCGCAAATCGCACGGTATCCACCGGGGCGGCAGCGCCCGGCTGCACAGGGGCTTGTGCACCGCCGGACTCGACGGCTTGCGTCAGGCACTGGCAGACCGGGTCCACCCATGCAGGTGGCGAGACTTCGTAGGTCACGCAGTAGTCCAGGGCCACCAGCTCGAAATCATCCTGCCGGTTCATCAGGCGCAGCACGGCCATGCGCAGGCGCCACCACAGCGTATCCACAGCGGAGTCGCCCGAGGGAGCCAGCTCGCCCAGCAGCGCCTGCAGCCGGTCCGCGTTGAGCAGCACGAATACGCCCTGGGAATCGGCCCATTGCTGCAGCAGCGCCTCCAAGGCGGTGGCTGCCGCCTCGTCGATGTGGGTCACGGCAGCCCAGTCCAGGGTCCAGGGACCGGCGGCCTTGGCCTGGGAGGCCTTCAGCGCCGTGACGGCGCTGGGCGTGACCTGGGCAGGAGCGCTCCAGCGCCAGCCGCGCCCTGCCGCTGCGCCGGGAAGGGGCGCCATCGCGGCGGTGCGCTGCTGCGGCATCGCGAACCACTGGGGAGCGGAGCGGCCGAAGCGCGCCGCGAATTCAATGCCGGCCTTGTCGAACTGCAGCGGGCGATCGGCCGCGCGGTACAGGTCCAGCAAGGCCAGCCAGACCGGCAGCTGCGCAGGCACATCGCGCCGCTCGATCAGCTCCAGCATGCCCTGCTCGGCGCCGTCCACGTCACCATTGGCAAAGAGGATGGCCGGCTCTTCGAGGTCGGGATCGTGCTCGAACACCACGAAGGATGGCGGCACCATGTCCATGGGCTGCGGGGCAGAGACCTCGGTGGCCGCGAAGGCGGGCAGAAAATCGGTGGCCCCTTCCAAGGGCCGCAGGGGGCGGGCCATGGGCATGGAATCCATGAGGGGAGCCGTGGAGACGGACGGCACCTGCGGCGCAGGTGCCAGGCTCATGGGCAAGGTGGTGGCAAAGGCCGCCACATCGCCGGCCGAGGCGATGGCCGCAGGCACCACGTCGCTGAGCATGGGGATCTGGCCCGGCGGCGGCTGCTTGCGAAACGACGCCGGCGCGGGGTTGCCGCCAGCGGGCAGCGCCATGGGAATGGTGGTGGCGTCGGCCGCCTGCTTGCCCCGCCACCATTGCTGGGACATCTGGGCCTCGATCTCGTCGATCTTCTTGAGCGTGACGGCGCGCTCGCCGGAGGATTTGGAGCTCAGCAGGCTGCTGAGGAATTGCGAGCCCTGTGCAGCCGGTCCGGGCACGCCGACACCGACAGATGCGCTGCCCGGCCGGGAGGCCTGTTGCAACTCGGCCTGGCGCAGGCGGCGCAGCTGGTCGAATTCGCGCTTGCGTACGAAGTCGTTGCGGCGCTTGCGCTCGATCATTTCCTTGAGCGCCTGCTTGCTGTACTGGCTCTCCTGGTCAGCGTCGAGGCCGTCGAGATCGGACCAATTGACCGTCGGGTGGCGCACAAAGCGCACCACCTTGGACAACAACCCTCCCGATTTGCTGCTCTCTTCTTTTGCCATGGCGAATCAGATTAGCACCACCGTTCCGAAGGCCGTTGCCGCAACTCAATCTCCGTACATCTTCTGCTTGAGCTCGCGTCGCTGCTGGGCCTCCAGCGACAGCGTGGCCGTGGGACGGGCCAGCAGGCGGCCCACGCCGATGGGCTCGCCGGTTTCGTCGCAGTAGCCGTAGTCGCCTGCGTCGATGCGTGCAATGGATTGCTCGATCTTCTTGAGCAGCTTGCGCTCGCGGTCGCGGGTGCGCAGTTCCAGCGCGTGCTCTTCCTCGATGGTGGCGCGGTCGGCCGGATCGGGAACCACCACGGTGTCCTCGCGCAGGTTTTCTGCCGTCTCGCCCGCGTTGGTGTGCATGTCGTGCTTGAGAGTGAGCAGCTTCAGGCGGAAGAACGCCATCTGCTTCTCATTCATGTAGTCGTCATCGGACATGGCCAGCACTTCGGCATCCGTCAGCTCCTCCGCCGACTTGGTCTTCCAGGCATTGGCCAGCTTGGGGTCTCGTTTCGTCGATCCCGACGAAGGCGTTTGCGTAGTGGTAGGCATAGTGTTGGTTTCGCTAACTTAGTCCGAGCCGGGGGCATCGGACGGGGCCATGGATGGTACTGTCAATCGAGGCGCCCGGGTCGAATGCCATGTAGGACAGCCGATCGCCGCAGTTGCGGAACCTGCCGGCTTCCCCTTGCGGCGGGGTGCGGCAATCCAGGCCGTGCGGCGGCCGTGCGTGCAAAGAGCCCTTTTCCAGCCGGCGCGGGAGGCCAGGTCGACGACGCCGACCGCAGTGCGGACCGCGGCCTTCTGGCTTGCAGCCGGGGCCTGGGCGACCACTGACGGCTTCTTGCTGGATTCGGCGCTCACTTGCTGTCTCCTCACGGTATGGGCGACCCCTGCGGGGCAGTCCATTGGGCTTGGGGGCTCTCTTCAGGGGCGCGATTGTATCGATGCTCTACAGGAGCGCAAGCCGTTGCACATACCCCACATGAAAGCAGAGGAACCGCCTGCAGATGCGGGCGGCTCCTGCGTCAATCAGATGTCAGCAAAAACCATGTGATTCCTCACAAAAGTTCACAGACGGCTCAGGCCAGGCACTGCTCCAGGCCCTGCAGGAAGATGTCCTGGGGCAGGTCGATGCCGATGAAGACCATCTTGCTCTGGCGCTTTTCGTCTTCGGCCCATTGCGGTCCCAGGTCGCTGCCCATGAGCTGGTGCACCCCCTGGAAGATGACCTTGCGCTCCGTGCCCTGCATGTTCAGCACGCCCTTGTAGCGCAGCATGCGCGGGCCATAGATGTTGACGATGGCGCCCAGGAAGTCCTCCAGGCGGGCCGGGTCGAACGCGCGGTCGGCACGGTAGACGAAGCTCTTGACGTCGTCATCGTGGTGATGGTGGTGAGGATGATTGCAGTGTTCGCCGTGCTCGTGCTCGTGATCATGGGCGTGGCTGTGGGCGTGGTCGTGCCCGCAGTTCTCGTCATGCTCGTGGTCATGGCTGCAGTGCTCGCCATGCTCGTGCTTGTGATCATGGCCGTGGTCGTGATCGTCTTCCTTGAGGAAGTCGGGATCGATGTCCAGCTTGGCATTGAGGTTGAAGCCACGCAGGTCGAAGACTTCGTTCAGGGGCACTTCGCCGAAATGCACGGCGCGGATGGGCGCGCGCGGGTTCATGTGCTTGAGGCGGTGGATGAGCGCGTTCTTCTCGTCCTCGCTGACCAGATCGGTCTTGGACAGGAAGAGCTGGTCGGCAAAGCCGACCTGGCGGCGCGCTTCCTGGCGGTCGTCCAGCTGCTGGTTGGCGTGCTTGGCGTCGACCAGGGTCAGGATGGAGTCGATGAGATAGGTCTCGGCGATCTCGTCGTCCATGAAGAAGGTCTGGGCGACGGGGCCGGGATCGGCCAGGCCCGTGGTCTCGATCACGATGCGGTCGAACTCCACCAGGCCCTTGCGGCGCTTGGAGGCCAGCAGCTGCAGGGTCTCGCGCAGGTCTTCGCGGATGGTGCAGCAGATGCAGCCGTTGCTCATCTGCAGGATCTGCTCCTTGGACTCCGTCTTGAGAATGTCGGTGTCGATGTTTTCTTCGCCGAACTCGTTCTCGATCACGGCGATCTTCATGCCGTGGGACTCGCTGAGCACGCGCTTGAGCAGCGTGGTCTTGCCCGAGCCCAGGAAGCCGGTAAGGATGGTGACGGGAATCAGTGCCATGGGATTGCTTTCAGAAAATTCAGCAAAGGGAAGCGGCAAGGCCCGTCCACCATGGACGGGCCTTGTCGAAAAGACGTTCCGAATAAGTTTAGCGAGCCTGTCAAGTGCTGTTTTGCCAGAGGGCTTGGCCTTTTTTATTCGAGGTTGTACTTTTCAGGGGTTTCGCCGGTTTCGCCGACTTGCCTGCTGTCGCCGCTCTTGCGGCGCGCGCGCGGGTGGGCGCTCTCGTAGGCCTGGGCCAGATGCTGGAAATCCAGGCGCGTGTAAATCTGCGTGGTCGAGATGCTGGCGTGGCCCAGCAGCTCCTGCACGGCGCGCAAATCGCCACTGGACTGCAGCATGTGGCTGGCGAACGAATGCCGCAGCACATGGGGATGGACACCGGCCGACAGGCCGGCCTGCTGCCCGCGCTGGCGCAGCCGCGCCCAGACCGACTGCGCGCCCAGGCGCTCGCCGCGCCGGCCGATGAAAAGGGCGGGTTCGTGCTGCGCAGCCTGTGCGGCCGCCCCCGCAAGACCCGTTTCCCGAAGGGCCAGCCAGCGCTGCAGCGCCTGCAGCGCGGCCGCTCCCACGGGCACGGTGCGGCGCTTGCCGCCCTTGCCCTGCACGTGGGCGTCGGCGGACTGCAGGTCTATCCAGCCACGGCCCTGGCGCTGCGTGTCCTGGCCGGGCGCCACGTCCAGGCCCACCAGCTCGCCCACGCGCAGGCCGCAGCTGTACAGCAATTCGGTGATGGCGGCGTCGCGCGCCTCGATCCAGGGGTCGGCATCGGCGTTGCCGAAGGCGGCCAGCTGCACGGCGTCATCCACGCCCAATGCCTTGGGCAGGGGTTTGGGGGCCTTGGGGCCGCGCACGCCCTCCACAGGATTGAAAGGCACCAGCGACTGCTGGGCCGCCCAGCGGAAGAAGCTGCGCCAGCCGGACAGGATGAGCGCAATGCCGCGCGGGCTGCGGCCCCGGGAATGCATCCGGGCCACGAAGCGGCGGATGTGGGCGGGCTGCAGCGCCAGCAGATCCAGGCCGGCGTCGCGGGCCATGGCGCACAGCCTGGCCATGTCCAGCGCATAGAGCTCGCAGGTGCGGTCAGCCAGGCGCTTTTGCACGCGCACATGCTCCAGATAGGCATGGACGGCGGAGGGGAGCAGCGCCAGGTCCTCTGCCTCCAGATCCTCTGCCGGAAGGCCGCCTTCCGGGAGCCCGTCCCTGTCCGATGCCCCCGGCATGGGCTTTCAGCCGATCAGCCGCGCGCCAGGGTCAGCGCCACGGGCCGCATGCGCGAGAGGGCCGCGCTGGCCAGGGCCGCGATGCGCGAGAGGAATTCCGTGCCCATGGTGGCCTCGAAGCGCAGCGGATCGGGCGAACCCAGGACCAGCATGCCGAAGGCATGGGCCGGGTTGCCGGGGTCGCCATCGTGCAGGGTGAGCAGGGCCAGGGACTGGGCCGCGTCGGGATCGACCAGCCAGCCGCCGGGCTCGAAGCCCATGTTGGGGCCGCAAAACGGCATGGTCAGCGAGGCAGCGAAGGACTTGGCATCGTCGCTGACGCCCATGGTGTAGATGCTGCTGGTCTGCGCGCCGGAGACGTTCCACAGGCGCAGGGCCACCTGGGGCACCTCGAAGACATGCTGCAGGCTGGCCGTCAGCGCATGGGGCAGTTCGCGCAGGTCCTGGACCTTGGCCAGGGCGCAGCTCCAGGCGTGCAGCTTGTCGGCGATGGAGGCGTTCTCGCTGCTGTGCCGCATCATGTCCATGATGCGGTGCTCCAGGCCCTTGATCTTCTCGCGCAGCATCTCGGCCTGGCGTTCCTGCAGGCTGACGGTACGCGGGCTGTGGCTGCTGACCAGCTGCACACGCGCGAGCATCTCGGCGTGGCGCTCGAAGAATTCCGGATGGTTCAGCAGGTAGTCGGCAATCGTCTCTTCGGTGACGGCGATATCGGTAGTGCTGTTCATGGCTGGTCGGGAACCTCGATCTGTCCTTCAAAAACAAACTCTGCGGGGCCGGTCATGCGCACTGCGCCGCCATCCCACTCGATGGTCAGCCGGCCGCCGCGGGTGTGCACATCGACGCGCGCGTCGAGCAGCCCCCAGCGGATGCCGGCCACCACGGCCGCGCAGGCGCCCGTGCCGCAGGCCAGCGTCTCGCCGGCACCGCGCTCGTACACACGCAGCCGGATCTGGCCGCGATCGACGATCTGCATGAATCCCGCATTGACGCGCTGGGGAAAGCGCGCATGGCGCTCGATCAGCGGGCCCCAGGTGGCCACGGGCGCATGGTACACATCGTCCACCAGCTGCACCGCATGCGGGTTGCCCATGGAAACGGGGGCGATCCAGACCGTGGCTTCGTCGCCCAGCTGCAGGGGCCATTGCTGCGCCGCACCCAGCGGGCGGGGAACCAGGCCTGCACCATCGAAGGGCACCAGGGCGGGCTCCAGCACGGGCTGGCCCATGTCCACGGTGACGCGGCCATCGGCATGCAGCTCGGGGGCGATGAGGCCGGCCAGCGTCTGCACGCGGATGACGGACTTGTCCGTCAGTCCCTTGTCGTGCACATAGCGGGCAAAGCAGCGCGCGCCGTTGCCGCACTGCTCGACCTCGCCGCCGTCGGCGTTGTGGATCACGTATTCGAAGTCGATGCCTTCGGCGGGCGAGGGCCGCACCGTGAGGATCTGGTCGGCGCCCACGCCGAATTGGCGGTGGGCCAGAAAGCGGTACTGGGCTGCGCTCAGGCCCAGCGGGCCGGCGGTTTCGTCAAGGACCACGAAATCGTTGCCAGCGCCCTGCATCTTGGTAAAGCGGATCTGCATCCCGCGATTATCCCCTGCACGGCAGCCTCATGGCGCAATCCGGGGCATGCCCTGGTGCAGAGCGCCATCCAGCCGCCTGCGTCTCCGGCGCAACAGCACGATGCAGGTCCATCCGCATAATGCCCCCATGACCCGCCCCAGCCAGCTCCTGCACCCCCAGCGCCAGCCCGTAGACACGCTCAAGGCCTCCACCGTTTTGCTGATGCGCGACCGCGCCGATGGCAGCGGACTGGAAGTGCTCATGACAAGGCGCTCGCCCAAGGCCAGCTTCGTGCCCAGCGCCTATGTCTTCCCCGGCGGCGGCATCGAGGCCCAGGACTCTGCCGAAGCCGCCCATGCCTGCGCCAGCACCCGCCCCGCCCAGGCCGGCGATGGCCTGCGCGTCACCCAGGCCATCGCCGGCCTGCGCGAGACTTTCGAGGAGCTCGGCATTTTGCTGGCCCACGATGCCCAGGGCCGACCGGTATCGGCCGCCGAGCTGGCCACGCTGGACCGCAATGCTCCCCTGGTTCCCCAGTGCGAGGCACGCGGCCTGCGCCTGGCCGTGGATGCGCTGTGGTACCTGGCCCACTGGACGGCCGACCGCGACCTGCCCCGGCGCTTCGATGTGCCCTTCTTCGTGGCGCGCATGCCCGAAGGTCAGGAGCCTGACGCCGACGGATCGGAACAGTTCGAGCCCATCTGGGTGAGCCCCCAGCAAGCGCTGGAGCGCCACCGCGCCGGCAGCTTTCCCATGATCTTTCCCACCATCCGCACGCTGGACCGGCTCAGCCGCTTCGCGGGCACCGATGCCGTGTTCGCCGCCCTGCAAGGCGAGCGGCCGCTGTGGCAGTGCTGCCCGCGCACCGGCTTTCTCGATGGCAAGGAAGCCCGCCACATGGAGGACGAGGCCCCCTTCGGCGAGCTGGAAATGGTCTGCCCGGACGGCCAGATCCTGCACACGCTGGACTGGCAGAGCGAGCGCGCCGTGCCCCTGCGCAAGAACCTGCTGCGCCTGACGGCCCCCAACCCCGGCGTGATGACCGGCCCCGGCACCAACAGCTATCTGGTGGGCGATGCCGCCACGGGCTACATCTGCATCGATCCCGGCCCGGCCGACGCCGCGCATGTGCAGCGCCTGTTCGAGGCGGCCGGCGGCGACATACGCCACATCCTGTGCACCCACTCCCACGCCGACCATTCGCCGGGCGCAGCCCTGCTGCAGGCGCTGGCGGTGCAGGCCGGCAAACCACGCCCGGCCATCGGCGGCCTGCCTTCGGCACCCACGGCCCGGCCGGCCAGCCGCTTCACGCCAGACCACGTGCTGGCAGATGGCCAGCGCATCGCCGTGCAGGATGCGCAAGGCACCGTCACCCACACGCTGCAGGCCGTGTTCACGCCGGGCCATGCGGCCAACCACGTGTGCTTTCTGCTGGAGGAAGATGCCCTGCTGTTCAGCGGCGACCACATCCTCAACGGCAGCACCACCATCATCGATCCGCCCGACGGCAACATGCGCGAGTACATCGATTCGCTGGACAGGCTGGACGCGCTGTGCGCCGCGCACGATGCGCGCTTCATCCTGCCGGCCCATGGCTATGTGCTGGGCTTTGCGCGCCAGGCGATCGCCAAGCTGAAGGCCCACCGGCTGGCGCGCGAGGCCAAGGTGCTGGCCGCCATGCAAAGACAGCCCGACGGCAGCGTGCAGGACTGGGTGCGCCTGGCCTATGACGACGCCCCGCCGCAGCTGTGGCCGATTGCCGAGCGCTCGCTGCTGGCGCATGTGGAGCGCATCCGTGCGCTGTGCGGGCGGCAATGACCAGCAATGACCGGCAATGACCGACGACGCGCGCGGGGCCTGGTATCTGGTTAAGCTGCGCGCATGTCTGAATCTGAAAGCGTTCGCCTGGCCAAGCGCCTGGCCGAACAGGAACAATGCTCGCGCCGCGAGGCCGAGCTGCATATCACCGCCGGCAACGTCCAGGTGGACGGCAAGGTCGTGCAACTGCCCGAGACGCGCGTGCGCCCCGAGCAGCAGGTCACGCTGCGCAGCGGCGCCCAGCCCGAGGCCGTGCCGCCCGTCACCCTGCTGATGAACAAGCCTGCGGGCTATACCCAGGGCCGGCCCTATGGCCGGGTGCGCAGCGCCCACTCCCTGCTGGGCGAAGCCAGCATGGCCCAGGTGGACACGCCCATGCCGCTGCTGGTGCTGGCCCAGCACTTCAAGAACCTGGAATCCTTCCTGCCCCTGCCGCTGCCGGCCAGCGGCCTCATCGTCTACACCCAGGACAAGCGCGTGGCGCGCAAGCTGGGGGAGGAAGGCATGTGGCTGGAGCAGGAATGCATCGTCGGCGTCGAGGGCCAGATCCACGAGGACGGCCTGGAGCTGATGAAGGCCGGCCTGCCGATCGGCAAGCGCCAGCTGCCGCCCTGCCGCGTGAGCTGGCAGAACGAGAACCACCTGCGCTTTGCGCTCAAGGGCATCGCGCCCGACGAGATCGACGCCATGTGCACCGAAGTGGGCCTGCGCGTGGTCAGCCTGCGCCGCCTGCGCATTGGCCGCCTCTCTCTGGCCAAGGTGCCCGAAGGCCAGTGGCGCTACCTGATGCCCTGGGAGCGGTTCTAGGCCGGCATTGCCGGGTGCGCGGCGGGCAGCACATTCGGCAAATGAGAATCATTTCATAGAATGCGGGATTCCCGTGCTGCCTTCGGGCCTCCCGCATGCCTGCGCCCGCCTCTTCCTCCTCTTCCCTGCTGAGCACCTTCCAGGACAGCTACCACGAGCTGGTGCGCTTCGTGGCGCGCCGCGCCGGCCCGCAGGCAGCGCGTGACCTGGTGCATGACGCCTGGATACGCCTGGCCGAACGCCAGCGAGGCGAAAGCGATGCGCCCGCCGCGCCGGACAGTCCGCCAGGCGCCAGCCGCGCCTATCTCTACGCGGTGATGGAGAACATCGCCATCGACCACCTGCGCCATGGCCAGCGCACGGCCGAGCGCTTTGACACCAGCGCGAGGGAAGGCGAGCCGCCCTCCCCCCTCAGCCCCGATGTGGCCGACACCCATTCCTACCGCCAGGCCCTGGCCGGGGTCGAAGGCGCCCTGGCGCAGTTGCCCGCGCGCTGCCGCGACATCTTCCTGGCCGACCGCATCGAGGGCGCCTCGCATGCCGAGCTGGCCGAGCGCCACGGCGTCTCGGTCAAAACCGTGGAACGCGAGGTCATGCGCGCCATGGACAGCGTGGAAGCCTCGCTGCACCGCTGGCGCGGAGACACCGCCGCACCCGCACCACGCACGGGCCGCCGCCGCGCCCTGTCCACCCTGCTGGGGATGGCGGGCCTGGGTGTCGGCAGCCCGGCGATCTGGCTGGCCTGGCGCCAGTGGATGCCGCAGTACCAGGTGCGGCTGGCCACGGCCACCGGCCGCCTGCTGAACCAGCCCCTGCCCGACGGCAGCACCCTGACGCTGGACGCCGCCAGCCGCGCCGAGGTGGATTTCTACGCCACGCGCCGCCAGGTGCGGCTGCTGGCCGGCAGCGCCTTCTTCGCCGTGGCGCGCGACACGGAACGGCCCTTCGTGGTCCAGGCGGCGGACGTACAGGTCACCGTGCTGGGCACGCGCTTCGAGGTGGCGTTGGAGGAGGATGCGGTGCTGGTCGCCGTCGATGCGGGCCGCGTGCAGGTGCGCGACGGCAGCGGCGCCCGGCATGCACTGGGCGCAGGCCAGATGCTGCGCCTGGCGCCAGGCCAGACGGCCGCCGTGCAAACGGTTGCGGCAGTGGCCGCCTGGCGCGAGGGCTGGCTGGACTTCCAGAACACGCCGCTGGCCGAGGTTGCCCGCCGCCTGGAGCGCTACAGCCTGCAGCCACTGCGCGTGGAGCCCGACGCCGCCGCCCTGCCCGTGCTGGGGCGCGTGCGCATTGCGGCGGCCCAGGGCTGGCTGCGCATGCTGCCGCGCACCCTGCCGGTCAGCGTGCAGGAAGAGGAACAGGGCCCGGGAACCGGGCGCACCCTGGTCATCCGCCGCCGCAGCTGATGCGCCCATAGCCCCGGAGCGCCCATGGCCCCGGAATGCACGGCGCATGCGCACCAGGCGTGAGGGAATGCCTGCGCCCGTTCGTATAGGCATGAGGACCCGGGAACGCGACGCATTCGCATCCCGGGAATCGCCATTGCCCAGATCCGCCACGGGACCTTCCATGTCTTCATTCCCCTCCAAGCCTTCCCGCCTTGCCCGCCACCATGCCGTTGCGGCGGCCATCGCGCTGCTGGCCCTGCAGCTGTCTCCAGCCGCTCCAGCCGCACTGGCCCAGGCAGCACCGGCCCCGGCCACGGCCGCCAGCACCGACTTCCACATTCCCGCCCAGCCGCTGGACCAGGCGCTGGCCCAACTGGCCCGCCAGGCCGGCCTGCAGCTGCTGGCCGCGCCCGAACTGGTGCAGGGCCGCCGTGCGCCCGCCGTGGAAGGGCGCCTGAGCACCGCCGCCGCCGTGGCCCGGCTGCTGCGCGGCAGCGGGCTGGAAGGCCATGTGAGCCAGGGCACGCTGGTGGTGGAAAAGCCCGCCGGCACCGTGGCCCTGCCCGAAGTCACGGTGTCCGCCGTGGGCGAGACCACGACCACCGAGGGCTCGGGCTCCTACACCACGGGGCTGATGAGCACCTCGACCAAGCTGCCGCTGTCCATCCGCGAGACGCCCCAGTCCCTCACCGTGGTCACGCGCCAGAAGATGGACGACCAGGGCATGCTGTCCATCGACGACGTGGCCAACAGCGCCACCGGCATCACCATCAACCGCTGGAGCGACGACCGGGCGCGCTACTTCTCGCGCGGGTTCGTGATCGGTTCGTTCCTGCAGGACGGCGTGCCCGTCTCGTATGAAACCGACACCTCCACCTACGACACCATGGCCATGTACGACCACGTGGAAGTGGTGCGCGGCCCCACGGGGCTGATGACGGGCGTGGGCGACCCTTCGGGCACCATCAACTTCGTGCGCAAGCGCGCGCCGCGCACCACCCAGCGCTCGGTCACCCTGCGCGGCGGCAGCTGGAACCAGGCCGTGGGCGAGCTCGATGTGGGCGGCGCCCTCAACGAGGACGGCTCGGCACGCGGGCGTGTGGTGGCTTCGGCCCAGTCGCGCGACCACTTCATCGATGGCTATAGCAGCCGCCGCCAGCTGCTGTACGGCACCGCCGAGTTCGACCTGGGCCGCGACACCACGCTGAGCGTGGGCGGCTCCTATGTGAACGAAGACAACCCCGGCTCGCAATGGATGGGCGTGCCCATGGGCTTTGATGGCTCCTTCCTCGACATTGCGCGATCCAGGCGTTTCTCGCCCTCCTGGAGCAAATGGGACAAGAAGGAGGTCAGCCTGTTCGCCGACCTGGAGCACCGCTTCGACAACGGCTGGAAGGCCAGGCTGGCCGCGCGCGCCCTGCGGGCCAAGTCCGCGCTGGACGGCGCCTACCTGGTCTCGGGCGGCCTGGACGACCAGGGCCGCACGCGCTACGACGTGGCCGGCGGCCTGTACGACTACGACAAGCGCCAGCTCAGCCTCGATGCCTCGGCTCAGGGCCCCGTGCGCCTGTTCGGCCGCGAGCATGACCTGGCCTTCGGCGTCAGCCGCCGCACCATCCGCTGGAGCGACCAGGGCTACAGCTACCTGTCGCCCACGGGGGAATGGCTGATCGCCAATGGCGTCGATCCCTATACCTGGAACCCCGACTCGCTGGACCGCTCCGGCCTGCTGGCCGAAGACCTGTGGACGCGCCGCCAGAAGACCACGCTGACCTCGGCCTACGCCACGGGCCGCTTCCTGCTGGCCGAGCCACTGAACCTGATCGCCGGCGCGCGCCTGGACTGGTACGACTTCACCAACGTCCAGCGCCAGGGCAGCTGGAGCCGGGAGCGCGAATTCAGCGAGAAAGCCCATGCCACGCCCTATGCGGCGCTGACCTATGACATCAGCAAGACCTACTCGGCCTATGCCAGCTACACCAGCATCTTCCGGCCGCAGGATTTTCTGGATGTCTCAGGCAGCATGCTGGCGCCGGTGGAGGGCCGCAACTTCGAGCTGGGCCTCAAGGGCAGCTACCTGGACGAGCGCGTGAACCTGGCCGTTGCCGTGTTCAACACCACGCAGGACAACCTGCCCCAGGCCATCGCGGACATCAACTCCTGCACGGTGAAGACCAATTGCTACCGCTCCGTCGGCAAGGTCAGGAGCAAGGGGCTGGACGTGGACATCAGCGGCGAGATCCTGCCGCGCCTGAACGCCGGCCTTGGCTATACCTTCACCCAGGCCGAGATCGCCAGCGACAGCACCGAAGGCGCCAAGGGCGCGCCCTATGCCAGCTACACGCCGCGCCACCAGCTCAAGCTGTCGGCCATGTACCACCTGGGCGGCGAGCTGGGCGCATGGCGCGTGGGCGGCGGCCTGCGCTACCAGAGCCGCACCACGTCCGAGTCGCTGACCAGCGCCGAGGGCTATGCAATCCGCCAGCCCGCCCATGCCGTGGCCGACCTGGTCATCGGCTATCGGGTGAACCGGCAGCTGGACCTGCAGATGAACGTCAGCAACCTGTTCGACCGCCGCTACTTCGAGACCCTGGGCACGAACAACGGCGGCAACTATTTCGGCGTGCCGCGCAGGCTGCTGCTGACGGCCAAATACCAGTTCTGAACCGCCCATGAAAATGCCCCGCCGGTGGCGGGGCATGGAAGAAAGTGTGAAGCGCGCCGATAAGCCGGATTCTGTGCACGCGGTTGCCCGCATGTGACCGCCATTAATCTGGGCCGGGCGTCGCCGCCCGGCTCGGTGCTACCTACCCGCACACTCCGGGGGCCCCGTCAACGTGTGCCTACTTGGTATTGCTGCGCGTAGAGATTGCCCGTTTCACCCGGGGACGCGTTCCGCGTCCCCGGGTGGCTATGGGGCCCAGGCTTTCGCCTGGGCGTCTGGCTTGCGCCATCCGTCGCCAGCTTGCGCTGGCACCCCATAGAACACCAAGTTGGCGGCACATGTCCCCGACTCGTCTCTGTTGCTCTGATCCTCACCTCACGGTGGACAGCCGTTAGCTGCTACGCTGCCCTGTGCAGTCCGGACGTTCCTCCAGTGCCGTGTTTCCACGATTGCACCAGCGGCGGTCTGGCGTGCTTCACGGGCGGCATTATCTCGCGGCTGGGGCCAGGCTGCAGACAGATGGCGCAACAGCCTCACGGCGGCATGCAGAACTCGCGGCGGAATTGTTCGGGTGAGGTGCCGGCCTCGCGCTGGAACATGGCGATGAAGGCCGAGGGCGTGCTGTAGCCCAGGTCATAGGCGATCTGCTGCACGCTCAGGCCGGCCTCCAGCGCGTCGATGGCCAGCAGGTAGCGCATGCGCTGGCGCCATTCGCCCAGGCCCATGCCCAGCTCGCGCTGGCAGTGGCGTGCCAGGGTGCGCTCGGTCATGTGCACGCTGGCGGCCCATTGGGCCAGGCTGCGGTGGTCCTCGGGCGCAGCGCGCATGCGGGTCAGCACTTCGACCAGGGCCGGGTGTTCGGCGGCCGGCAGATAGCCGGGCTCCACGGGAACGGCCCGCAACTGGTCGTAGAGCACACGGGCCAGGCGCAGGTCGGCGTCGGTGGCGGGAATGTGCACGTCGCGCACGGCAAAGTCGGCCAGGATGGCCTTGACGATGGCGCCGATGCGCATGGAGCACGGCTGCGCCGGCAGCTCCCTGCACAACGCAGGCGCCAGGTAGACCGAGCGGTAGACCACGGCGTGCGCCACATGGCAGCTGTGCACCACGCCGGGCGGCACCCAGACGCCGTACTGCGGCGGCGAGACCCAGCGCTGGCCTGCCGTGTCCATGCACATGCTGCCGTGGGGCGTGTAGTTCAGGTGACCCCAGCTGTGGCTGTGCGGCGGCACCTCGGTGTCGGCGCCGAATTCGTCGTAGCGGAAGTAGTACTCGCCCGGCACATCCTCGACGTTCTGGATGCGCATGGGCTTGCTGGGACGGGGCATGGCGGATGGTCCGGGTTGCGCTATCGATTGTCCGAAACCAGGGATGCACTCCAAGTCGGACAGAACGATCATAGGACCAGTCTTAGGAGTCTTCCAATGGGGTCTTACCTTTTCCCTTTGATCGCCGTGCTCATCTGGTCGGTCAATACCGTGGTCAGCAAGATGGCGGCCGACAGCATCGGCGCGGCCGAGATCGGTTTCTACCGCTGGCTGGTGGCAGCCGTGCTGTTCACGCCCTTCCTTTTGCCGTCCATCTGGCGCCAGCGCGCCGACATCCGGCCGCTGCTGCCGCGCCTCATCGTGCTGGGGATGCTGGGCATGGTGATCTACCAGAGCCTGGCCTACTACGCGGCCCATATGACATCGGCCACGCACATGGGCCTGATCGGCTCGCTCACGCCCATGATGGTGCTGGGCCTGTCCACCGCCATGCTGGGCCAGGCGCTGAGCCGGGGCGCCGTGCTGGGCTGCGTGCTGGCGATTGCGGGCGTGGCCCTGGTGGTGTCTTCGGGGCAGCCTGCCACCTTGCTCACCCAGGGCCTCAATGGCGGTGACGCGCTGATGTTCGTGGCCATGCTGGCCTATGCCGTCTACAACATCCTGCTCAAGCGCTGGCCCATGCCGCGCCTGGCCACGGTGCAACTGCTGTACCTGCAGATCCTGGTGGCCGTGATCGCGCAGCTGCCGCTGTTCCTGATGGCGCCGCGCACGGGGCTGAACGCGGCCAACCTGCCGCTGGTGGGCTTTGCGGGCATCATGGCCTCCATCGCCGCGCCGCTGCTGTGGATGATGTCGGTGGCGCGCATCGGGCCGGGCCGCTCCAGCATGTTCTTCAACCTCGTGCCCATCTTCACGGCCGTGATCGCCTTCATGGCATTGGGCGAGCCCCTGGCGGCCTACCACGCCGTGGGCGGCGTGCTGACCATCGGCGGCCTGCTGCTGGCCGAGCTGTGGAAGCAGCCTTTGCGCGCACCGCGTGCCGCCGCCACCGCCTGAAAAAATCAGGGTTTTCCCGAGCGCAAATGGTGCACGCATGCCGCATGCCGGTGCGGCGCCCGCACCATTGCTGCCCATAAGAATTTGCATTCAGGCCTGCTCATAATTTCTTGTTGGACAGCCCTGTCCTGCCTTTCGATACTGCCGCCAAAGGAACCGCTGCAAGCGCCAGACGCCTGAGGTTCCCACGACACACGGGCCCGGTCCCAGCGGCCTGGCCCGTGTGCCCGCTGCACTTTCGAAGACAGGAGACACCCCATGAGCAGCCCGGCATCCGCCGCACACCCCCTCGCACAGAGCACAGGCGCCGGCGAGGCCGCGTCCCTCGACATGGACGCCACCTACCGCAAGATCGCCTGGCGCCTGATCCCTTTTCTGGTCCTGCTCTTCATCCTGGCCTGGATAGACCGCGTCAACGTCGGTTTCGCCAAGCTGCAGATGCTGGACGACCTGCAGTTCAGCGAGGCCATCTACGGCCTGGGCGCAGGCATCTTCTTCATCGGCTACTTTTTGTTCGAAGTGCCCAGCAACCTGCTGCTGGAGAAGATCGGCGCGCGCAAGACGCTGGCGCGCATCACCATCCTGTGGGGCGCGGCCTCCATGGCCATGGCCTACGTGACCACGCCCACCATGTTCTACGTGCTGCGCTTCGTGCTGGGCGTGGTGGAGGCCGGCTTCTTCCCCGGCGTGGTGCTGTACCTGACCTACTGGTTCCCGGCCCGCCACCGGGCGCGCGTCAACGGCCTGTTCATGACCTCGTTCGCCATTGCGGGCGCGGTGGGCGGCCCGATTGCGGGCGCCATCATGAATGGCATGCAGGGCGTGGGCCATCTGTCCAACTGGCAGTGGCTGTTCATCCTGGAAGGCATTCCCTCGGTGATCGCCGGCTTCTTCGTGCTGCTGTACCTGCCCGAAAAGCCCGCCAACGCCAGGTGGCTGAGCGCGGCCGAGCAGCGCGCCGTGACCGCCGCCGTGGAGGCCGAGAACCAGGGCGGCCACAAGCATGTGTCCTTCCTGGATGCCTGCCGCAACTACCGCGTGTGGCTGTGCGCCGCCGTGTATTTCTGCATCGTCAGCGGCAACGCCACCATCGCGTTCTGGTCGCCGTCCATCATCAAGGAGATCGGCATCCAGAACACGCTGCAGATCGGCCTGATCTCGGCCATTCCCTTCCTGGCCGGCACGCTGGCCATGGTCTGGAACGGCATGCATTCGGACAAGACCGGCGAGCGCCGCATGCACTGCGCCCTGTCCGCACTGATCGCGGCGGCGGGCCTGATCCTCACGGGCCTGTTCCTGCACAACGCCGTGCTCGCCCTGTGCGCGCTGACGCTGGCCTCCATCGGCATCCTCGCGGCCTTTCCCGTGTTCTGGTCGATTCCTGCCGCCTTCCTGGCCGGCACGGCGGCGGCCGGCGGCATTGCGCTGATCAACTCCATCGGCAACCTGGCCGGCTTCGTGGCGCCCTACATGATCGGCGCGCTCAAGACCAGCACGGGATCGCTGTCCTCAGGCCTGTACTTCGTGGCAGCCCTCGAATTCCTGGCGGCCTTCCTGGTCGTGCTCTTCGTCAGGAAGCAGTGAGGCCTGCGCGTGCGGTGCCGCTCCACGCCCTCCGCACGCCACAGCCTGACTTCCGCGTTTTCTCACCGGGGCCCGCGGCCCCGAATTCCCCCTGGATCGCCTGCCATGCAACTGCAGTTCACCACCCCCGAAGGCCAGACCTTCGCCCCTGAATTCGACACCCTCATCGTCGCCGGCTGGGCCGGCCGCGACCGCGAGGCCATCGAGCACCACATTGAGGAGCTGGCCGCCATCGGCATCCCGCGCCCCAGCGCCGTGCCGCTGTACTACCGCATCTCCAGCAACCAGCTGAGCCAGCACAGCGCGCTGCAGGTGCTGGGCCCGGACTCCTCGGGCGAGGTCGAGGTCTTCGTGTTCACGCACGAAGGCGAGATGTTCGTGAGCCTGGCCTCCGACCACACGGACCGCAAGCTGGAAGCCTACAGCGTGGCCTTTTCCAAGCAGGCCTGCGTCAAGCCCGTGGCCACCCAGGCCTGGCGCTTTGCCGACGTGGCCGGCCACTGGGATGAGCTGGTCGTGCGCTCGTGGATCGTGGAAGACGGCCGCGAGGTGCTCTACCAGGAAGGCACGCTGGCCAGCCTGCGCACGCCCCAGGACCTGATCGCAGGCTTCACGGGCGGCAAGGATCTGCTGCCCGCAGGCTGCGGCATGACCTGCGGCACGGTGGGCGCCATCGGCGGCATCCGCCCCTCGACGCAGTTCTCCATGGAGCTGTACGATCCCCGCAGCCAGCGTTCCATCCGCCACAGCTACCGCAGCGAACTGCTGGACGTCGTGGCCTGAGCCGCGACTCCGATCCGCCCACGCCCGCCTTCACCCACAGGACTTCCCACATGACCCAAGCCCTCCCCCTGCCCAGCCTGGAACTGGCATCACAGCGCCTGCATGGCGGCGAAACCACCTCGGTGCAGCTGACCGAGCAGGCCCTGGCCCGCACCATGTTGGGGGAAGGCCCCAAGGTGTTCACGCGCGTGTTCCAGGGCGCGGCCCTGGCCGAGGCCCGTGCCAGCGACGTGCTGCGTGCGGCCGGCCTGGCGCGCTCGCCCATCGAGGGCCTGCCGGTCTCGGTCAAGGACCTGTTCGACATCGCCGGCTTTCCCACGCTGGGCGGCTCGCGCCTGCTGGCCGACGCACCGCCCGCGCAGCGCACGGCCGAAGTGGTGCAGCGCCTGCGCCAGGCCGGCGCCGTCATCGTGGGCACGACCAACATGACCGAGTTCGCCTACTCGGGCCTGGGCATCAACCCGCACTACGGCACGCCGCGCAATCCCTGGCAGCGTGACGAGGACGGCGGCCGCATCCCGGGCGGCTCGTCCTCGGGCGCGGCCATCTCGGTCACCGACGGCATGGCCATGGCGGCCATCGGCTCGGACACGGGCGGCTCGGTGCGCATTCCTTCGGCGCTGTGCGGGCTCACGGGCTTCAAGCCCACGGCGCGCCGCGTGAGCATGGAAGGCGTGCTGCCGCTGTCGGCCAACCTGGACTCCATCGGCCCGCTGGCGCCCAGCGTGCGCTGCTGCGCCACGCTGGATGCCATCCTCTCCGGCGAGCCGCTGGGCGAGCTGCATGCCGCGCCGCTGCAGGGCCTGCGCCTGCTGGCACCCACCAACGTGGTGCTGGACGGCATGGACGCCACCGTGGCCGCGGCCTGGGAGCGCACGCTGGCCCGGCTGTCGCAGGCGGGCGCCCACATCACCCATGCCGTGGTCGCGCCCTTCGGCGAGCTGGCCGACATCAATTCCAAGGGCGGCTTCACGGCCGCCGAGGCCTGGGCCTGGCACCGCCAGCACATCGCCACGCGCCTGTCCGAGTACGACCCGCGCGTGGGCACGCGCATCCTGCGCGGCAAGGACATCAGCGCGGCCGACTACATCGACCTGCTGGCACGCCGCAGGCAGTGGATTGCCGCCGTGAGCGCCCAGATGGCCGACCATGACCTGATCGTCATGCCCACCGTGCCCGTGGTCGCCCCGAAGATCGCCGACCTCACGCAGAGCGACGAGGCCTACTTCGGCGCCAACGGCCTGATCCTGCGCAACCCCACGCTGATCAACTTCCTCGACGGCTGCGCCATCTCCCTGCCCTGCCACCGCGCAGGCGAGGCACCCGTGGGCCTGAGCCTGGCCGGCCTCGGCGGGCAGGACCGGCGACTGCTGTCCGTGGCCCTGGCCGTGGAGCAGCTGCTGGCTTCGGCGCAGGGCTGATCGACCAGACGGCCTCGGGCCTAGCCGCCCAGGCCGCTGCCCGGCAGCCGCGCCACGGCCTGGCCGTGGTTCAGCGCAAAGGCGGCGGCGGTCTCCTCGGCCGCGCGCGCCACCACTTCGGTCAGCGGGTTCTGGTGGTCATTGCGGTAGCAGGCCACCAGCGGCAGCGAGGGGAACTCACGGTCCACGCGCAGCAGGCGCAGGCGCTGCTCGGCCAGCTCGCGCTGGATGATGGCCGGCGGCACGGCGGCCACGCCCAGGCCGTCGCAGACCACGCGGATCATGGTGGCCACCGAGGCAATGCAGTTCAGGTGCACCGAGGCGCTGCTTTCAGTGGAGAACAACTGCTCGATCACCGCATAGGGCTCGGAGCCGCGCGCAAAGCACATGATGGGAAAGGCCGCCAGCTCGGCCAGGCTCAGGGTCTCGTCGCCGATGCCCAGCTTGGGGCTGCCCACCCAGGCCATGGGAAATTCACCCAGCGACAGATGGCCCACGCCGGCCGCCGTCACGGGCTTGGCCTGCAGCGACAGGTCCAGCTGCCCCTTCACCAATTGGTCGGACATGTGCAGCGTGGTGTCGCAGGCAATCTCCACCTGCAGGCGCGGATAGCGCTGCTGCAGCAGCGCCAGGAAATCGGGGAACCAGCTGTGCACGATGGACTCGATGGCGCCGATGCGGATCACGCCCGCATAGGCCTGCTTGTCCAGCATGTCCTCGCGCATCTCGCGCATGAGGCGCAGCATGCGCTCGGCATGGACCAGGGCCTTGGCGCCGTCGGCCGTGAGCGTGACCTCGCGCACGCCGCGGTCGAACAGGCGCACGCCGAACTCCTGCTCCAGCGTGGCGATGCGGCTGGAGACGGCGGCCTGCGTGGTGTACAGCCGCTCGGCCGTCATGCGGAAATTGCGCAGCTCGGCCAGCAAGACAAAGGTTTCCAGGAACCGTAGATTCATGCGGCGATGTTAGCCGTCCAGGCCATATCGATATAGCCCATGCATAGAACAGCTGCGTGCACAATGAATGCCTGGTTTTCGCGCAGCGTCTGCGCACCACCCCCGACTGTCCAACCACCACCCCAAAATCGCGGAGGTCCGATGAGAGCTGACAACATCCTGCAAACGATTGGCAACACGCCCCATGTGCGCATCAACCGCCTGTTCGGCGCCGGTGCCAATGTGTGGATCAAGTCCGAGCGCGGCAACCCCGGCGGCTCCATCAAGGACCGCATCGCCCTGGCCATGGTCGAGGACGCCGAGAAGTCCGGCGCCCTGCAGCCCGGCGGCACCATCATCGAGCCCACCAGCGGCAACACCGGCGTGGGCCTGGCCCTGGTGGCCGCCGTCAAGGGCTACAAGCTGGTGCTGGTCATGCCCGAGAGCATGAGCATCGAGCGCCGCCGCCTGATGCTGGCCTACGGCGCCAGCTTCGACCTCACGCCCAAGGAAAAGGGCATGAAGGGCGCCATCGCCCGCGCCCAGGAACTGGCCAGCCAGACGCCCGGCGCCTGGATTCCCCAGCAGTTCGAGAACCCCGCCAACATCGACGTGCATGTGCGCACCACGGCCCAGGAAATCCTGGCCGACTTCCCCGAAGGCCTGGATGTGCTGATCACCGGCGTGGGCACGGGCGGCCACCTGACCGGCGTGGCCAAGGTGCTCAAGGCCAGGTTCCCCCAGCTCAAGGTCTTTGCCGTGGAGCCTGCCGCCTCGCCCGTGATCTCGGGCGGCCAGCCCTCGCCCCACCCCATCCAGGGCATTGGCGCAGGCTTCGTGCCCAAGAACCTGGACACCAGCCTGCTGGACGGCGTGATCCAGGTCGAGGCTGAACCCGCGCGCGAGTACGCACGCCGCTCGGCCCGCGAGGAAGGCATCCTGGTAGGCATCTCCTCGGGCGCCACGCTGGCCGCCATCGCGCAAAAGCTGCCCGAGCTGCCCGCAGGCGCCAAGGTGCTGGGCTTCAACTACGACACGGGCGAGCGCTACCTGTCGGTGGAAGGCTTTCTGCCTGCCTGACCGGCGGCAAGCCCCGCCCGCTGCAGTGCACTGCACTGCGGCATGAAACACAAGGCCTCGCAAGAGGCCTTTTTTGTTGCCGCCAGCGGCATGCTGCATTCCCCATTCGCGCACAACGAAGCGGCCCCGGACGCGGACAATCTTCCCCACGGCGCGGTGTTCCCCCTGCACTGAAATCCGGGCGCGAACCCACGCGTATGACAGTTGTGTGGAGATCTCTTACAAAACATGTTGCGCCCAAAGGTCATGCTGAACGCGCATCGGGCAAACCCGACTCTGGCCTACGATGGTCTGACCAAGGAGTACAAAAATCTTGTTCGGTTTCTTTGAAAAACGCGTCCCGCCCTATCCCAGCGTCGAGCCCACGGTCCCGCCCAAGGGCTTTTTTGCCTTCATCTGGGCCTGCACGCAAGGCATGCGCGGCTGGATCGCGCTGCTGACCTGCACCTCGGCGCTGCTGGCCGTCTACGAGGCGGCGCTGTTCGCCCTGATGGGCCATGTGGTGGACTGGCTTTCCACCGTGTCGCCGGCAGGCTTCTGGGAGCAGCAGCGCGGCACGGTCTGGGGCATTGCCGCCATCCTCTTGTCCAGCGTGCTGCTGCTGGCCTTTCACACGGCAGTGATGCACCAGGTGCTGGCCATCAATTTCCCCATGCGCCTGCGCTGGGTGTTCCACCGGCTGATGCTGGGCCAGAGCATGTCGTTCTATGCGGACGAGTTCGCGGGCCGCATCACCACCAAGATCATGCAGACGGCGCTGTCGGTGCGCGAAGTGGTGTTCATGGTGGTCGATGTGCTGGTGGGCGTGAGCGTCTACATGATCGGCATCCTGGTGCTGGCGGCCAGCTTCGAGTGGCGGCTGATGATTCCGTTCGCGCTGTGGCTGCTGGCCTATATCGGCGCCTGCTTCTACTTTGTCCCGCGCCTGGGCAAGATCGGCAAGGAGCAGGCCGACGCGCGCTCCATGATGACGGGCCGCGTGACCGATGCCTATACCAACATCGCCACCGTCAAGCTGTTCGCCCACACGCGCCGCGAGGCCGAGTACGCGCGCAACGCCATGGACGCCTTCAAGTCCACCGGCTATGCGCAGATGCGGCTGGTCAGCCTGTTCGAGATCACCAACCACTTGATGATCACGATGCTGCTGGTGGGCTCCACGGGCACGGCGCTGTACTTGTGGTCTGCCGGCCAGGCCAGCGCGGGCGTGGTGGCAGCGGTGATTGCCATGGCGCTGCGGCTGATGGGCTATTCGCACTGGGTGATGTGGCAGATGACGGGCCTGTTCGAGAACGTGGGCACCATCCAGGACGGCATCCTCACGCTGACCAAGCCGCGCACCATCGTGGATGCGCCCGACGCCAGGCCGCTGCAGGTCACGCACGGCGCCATCGCCTTCGAGGACCTGAGCTTTGCCTACAAGGACGGCGGCAAGCAGGTGATCGACCACCTGAACCTGCACATTCGCGCGGGCGAGCGCATCGGCCTGATCGGCCGCTCGGGCGCGGGCAAGTCCACGCTGGTGAACCTGCTGCTGCGCTTCCATGAACCCCAGGGCGGGCGCATCACCATCGACGGGCAGGATATCCGCACCGTCACGCAGGACAGCCTGCGCGGCGCCGTGGGCATGGTGACGCAGGACACCTCGCTGCTGCACCGCTCCATGCGCGACAACATCCTCTACGGCCGCCCCGATGCGACCGAGCAGGAGATGCTGGCCGCCGCGGACAAGGCCGAGGCCTCGGACTTCATCGCCACGCTGACCGACCTCAAGGGCCGCAGCGGCTACGACGCCCAGGTGGGCGAGCGCGGCGTCAAGCTGTCGGGTGGCCAGCGCCAGCGCGTGGCGATTGCGCGCGTGATGCTCAAGGACGCGCCCATCCTGCTGCTGGACGAGGCCACCAGCGCGCTGGACAGCGAGGTCGAGGCCGCCATCCAGCAAAGCCTGGACAGCCTCATGCACGGCAAGACCGTGATCGCCATCGCCCACCGCCTGTCGACCATCGCGGCCATGGACCGGCTCATCGTCATGGACCAGGGCCAGATCGTCGAGCAGGGCACGCACCAGCAACTGCTGGAGCTGGGCGGCATCTACGCCAAGCTGTGGTCGCACCAGAGCGGCGGCTTCCTCGCAGAGCAGGGCTCGGAAGCTGCCAACGCCAACGGCTAGACGCTCGCCAGATCCCGGTCCAGCTGCGTATGCAATGTGTAGCGGCTGGCAGGGTGCAAGGTCACGCTGAGGTCCATCAACTCCCCATCGGTATCCAGGTAGCGGCGCACGATCTTCAGCGCCGCTGACCCGGCCGGGGCCTGCAATTCCTCCGACAGCGCCTCGGGAATGAGCGCCCCCACCACGGCCTGCCGCACCCGCGCGATGCGCAGGCCGTATTGCTGCTCCAGCAGGCTGCTGACCAGCATCTCGGGCGCGGCGCGCACGCGCTGGGCCAGTTCCTGCGTGTCAAAGCGCTGCGCATCCACATAGACCACGGTCCAGGCAATGGGCAGGTGTGGCGCGGCGCCGTCGCGGCGCAGGCTGCAGATGGCCAGCCAGCGGCTGCCGGCCGGGCAGTCCAGCTCGGCGGCCAGGTCCTGGTCCAGCACCACCTCTTCGATGCGCCGCACTTCGCGCACATGGGTGGCGCCGAACTGCACCAGGTCCTCCAGCGAGGTCAGCGCCTGGCGGTAGTGCGCATGGGGCTGCGCCGCCTCCACGCGCGTGCCCACCTTCTTGCGCCGCGATACCAGCCCCGACTGCTGCAGCTCGGCAATCGCCGCACGCACGGTGTGGCGGCTCACGCCATAGCGGTCGCACAGCTCCAGCTCGGTGGGCAGCAGGGCGCCCACGGCGTATTCGCCCGAGGCAATGCGCTCGGACAGGTCGCGCGCCACCTGGGCATAGCGTGTCTCAGCCATGGGCGCAGGCCCTCACCCCAGGCAAACCCGGATGTTCGTAATGTACGTACATAAATAAAAATATCGATATGTCCGAACTTAATCGCAATTGCGCACCATGACCCTTCCGTCCTTCACCTCCAGCACCGCCATCGATTCGCTGCTGTTCCGCGACGCCTTCGGCACCCCCGCCATGCGCGCCATCTTCGCCGACAGCGCGCTGGTGTCGCGCTACATCGAGGTCGAGGTCGCGCTGGCACGCGCCCAGGGCCGCTGCGGCGTGATTCCGGCCGAGGCCGCACACGAGATCGCGCAGCGCTGCAGCCTCGAAGCGCTGGACTTCGAGCTGCTGCGCAAGGAAACCGACATTGTCGGCTACCCCATCCTGCCGCTGGTGCACCAGCTGGTGAAACAGTGCGGCGACGCAGGCCGCTACATCCACTGGGGCGCCACCACCCAGGACATCATGGACACCGCCACCGTGCTGCAGGTGCGCGATGCGCTGGACCTGGTCGATGCCGACATCGCCGCGCTGCGCACCATCCTGGCCGACCTGGCAGAACGCCACCGCGACACGCCCATGGCCGGCCGCACGCACCTGCAGCACGCCCTGCCCATCACCTTCGGCTACAAGGCCGCCATCTGGCTGGCCATGTTCGACCGCCATGCCCAGCGCCTGCAGGAACTGCGCCCGCGCGTGCTGGTGGGCCAGTTCGCGGGGGCGGCAGGCACGCTGGCCTCGCTGAGCGGCCGGGGCCTGGAAGTGCAGCAATTGCTGATGGAAGAACTGGGCCTGGGCGTGCCCGCCACCACCTGGCATGTGGCGCGCGACGGCCTGGCCGAGGCCGTGAATTTCCTGGCCCTGGTCACCGGCTCGCTGGGCAAGATCGCCTACGACGTGATGCTGCTGTCCTCCACCGAGTTCGGCGAGGTGTTCGAGCCCTTCGTCACGGGGCGCGGCGCCAGCAGCACCATGCCGCAAAAGCGCAACGCCATCTCCAGCGAGCTGATGCTGGCCGCCTCCAAGGCCGTGCGCCAGCATGCGGGCCTGATGCTGGACGCCATGGTCCAGGACCTGGAGCGCGCCACCGGCCCCTGGCACGCCGAATGGGTGGCCCTGCCCGAGAGCTTCGTGCTCTCGGCCGGCGCCCTGCACCAGGCGCGCTTCATGCTCGGCGGCCTCATCGTCGATCCCGAACGCATGGCCCGCAACCTGGACATGACCGACGGTCTGATCGTGGCCGAGGCCGTGATGATGGGCCTGGCCCCGCACACGGGCCGCCAGCAGGCGCACGACATCGTCTATGCCGCCTGCCGCAGCGTCAACGCCGAGGGCGGCACGCTGGCCGATGCGCTGGCCCGCCTGCCCGAAGTCACGGCCCATTTCGACCGCGCGGCGCTGCAGCGCCTCACCGACCCGCGCAACTACCTGGGCGAGGCCCAGCAGATGGTGGACCGCGCCCTTGCGCTGTCGCGCGCCCATACAGCCAGCGGCCGCTGACATCCCGGCCCAGGACAGAACACAGCACTACAGGAGACAACACCATGCCTTTCCATCTTCCCCGCCTGCCACGCCTGGCCCTTGCCCTGGCCGCCACCACCTTCGCCCTGGCCGCGCACGCCCAGGGCGGCTACCCCGCCAAGCCGCTGACCTGGATCGTGCCCTTCGCGGCCGGCGGCCCCACGGACGCCATGGCGCGCGACATCGCCCAGCGCACCAGCACCCAGCTGGGCCAGCAGATCATCATCGAGAACGTTCCGGGTGCGGGCGGCACCATCGGCGCGGCCAAGGCGGCGCGCTCGGCGCCCGACGGCTACAGCTTCCTGGTCGGCCACATGGGCTACATGGGCGCGGCGCCGTCGCTGTACAAGAAGCTGGCCTATGACCCGGTCAAGGACTTCGAGGCGGTGTTCCGCTTCCCCGACACGCCGCTGGTGCTTCTGGTGGGCAAGAACTCCCCGTACAAGACGGCCGAGGAGCTGGTGGCCTTCGGCGAGCAGAACCCGGGCCGGCTGAACTTCGGCAACGCGGGCGTGGGATCGACCTCGCACCTGGTGGCAGCGCTGTTCGCCAGCCGCGCGCAGATGGAGATCACCCAGGTGGCCTACAAGGGCGCGGCACCGGCCATGACCGATGTGATCTCGGGCCAGGTCGATGCCATGTTCGACCAGACCAACACCGCCCTGCCCCAGCTGGCCGGCGAGCGCATCCGCGCCATCGCCCTCACCTCGGACAAGCCCATGCCCCAGTTCCCGGGCGCGGCCGCGCTGGGCCAGAAGCTGCTGCCGGGCTTCGAGACCGCCACCTGGTACGGCATCTACGCGCCCAAGGGCACGCCGCGCGACGTGGTGCAAAAGGTCTACCAGGCCTATACCAAGGCCCTGGCCGACAAGGCCTGGACCGACAGGATGGCCGCCCAGGGCATACGCCTGCTGCCCGCAGATCAATACGCGCCCGAAGCCCTGGCACGCCACACGGCCGCCGAGGTGGAGCGCTGGCGCAAGGTGGCAGCCGACGCGAAGATCTCGCTGGACTGAGCCCATGGACCAGACACGCACCCAGGCCCAGGCACAGACCCAAGCTCATACCCGCATCGAGCACGATGCCTTCGGCCCCGTCCACATCCCTGCCGACCGCCTCTGGGGCGCGCAGACCCAGCGCGCGCTGGAGCTGTTCACCATTGGCGAGGAGCGCTTTCCGCAGGGCCTGTACCGCGCATTCGGGCTGCAGAAGCTGGCGGCAGCGCGCGCCAACCGGCGCCTGGGCGTGCTGGACGACCAGCGCGGCGCGGTGATCGAGGCCGCAGCCGCCGAACTGCGCGACGGCCTGCTGGACGCGCATTTCCCGCTGACCATCTGGCAGACGGGCTCGGGCACGCAGACCAACATGAATGCCAACGAGGTCATCGCCAACCGCGCCAACCAGATGCTGGGCCAGCCCCCGGGCACGCGCAGCCCGGTCCACCCCAACGACCATGCCAATGCCTCGCAGTCGTCCAACGACAGCTTTCCCACGGTGATGCACCTGGCCACGGCGCTGGAGCTGCGCGACCACCTGCTGCCCGCCCTGGAACAGCTGCAGCAGCGCCTGCAGGAACGCGCCCTGGCCTTTGCCGGCGTGCTCAAGGTGGCGCGCACGCACCTGATGGACGCCGTGCCCATGACGCTGGGCCAGAGCTTCGAGACATTCGCCCACCAGGTGGGCCACGGCATCCACCGGCTGCGGGACACCCAGCCCCGGCTGTGGAGCCTGGCCCAGGGCGGCACTGCGGCCGGCACGGGGCTCAACGCGCCGGCCGGATTCGACCGGATCTTCTGCGAGGAGATACAGGCGCTCACGGGCCTGGCGGTCACGCCCAATCCCTGCAAGTTCGAAGGCATGGCCGCGCACGATGCGCTCATCGAGGTCTCGGGCGCACTCAATGTGGTGGCCGGTTCGCTGGCCAAGATGGCCAACGACATCCGCCTGCTGGGCTCAGGCCCGCGCTGCGGCCTGGGGGAGCTGGTGTTTCCCGACGATGGGCTGAGCTCCTCCATCATGCCGGGCAAGCGCAACCCGACCGTGGCCGAGGTCGTGGTGCAGGCCGCCTACCAGGCCATGGGCCACCACCTCACCGTCACGCTGGCGGGCTCGGCCGGGCACTTCGAGCTCAACGTGGCCAAGCCCGTGCTGATCCACCACCTGCTGCGCGCCATGCGCGCGCTGGGCGACGCCAGCCGCGTGTTTGCCGAGAAGCTGGTGGCAGGCCTGCAGGCACACACGGAGCGGCTGGAGCAGCAGGTCAGCCACTCGCTGCTGCAGGCCACCGCGCTCAACCCGGTGCTGGGCTATGACGCCGTGGCCCGCATCACGCGCGAGGCCATGGCACGCGGCATTGCGCCGCGCGAGGCAGCCGTGGAGCTGGGGCTGATCACGGCGGCCGAGTACGACCGGCTGGTGGACCTGCGGGCCATGGCCGGGCTGCCGCCCGCGTAGCGGCCTCAATCCTCCAGGCCTATGTTCTGCACGATCTTCTTCTCGTCCTCGAACGCCTTCCTGGCGAACGCCGTGTACTCCTGGCTGCCGCGGAACTGCGTGCGCACGCCGTAGTTGCCGACGACCTGGCGGAAGGCCGGGTCGTCCATGGCGGCCTTGATGGCGGCTTCGAGCTTGCGCACGATCTCGGGCGGCAGGCCGCGCGGCCCGGCAATGCCCAAGGGCGAGGGCACATCGAAGGCATAACCGGCCTCGCGGAACGTGGGCACGTTGGCAAAGGCCTCGGGCCGCACCTCGGAGGCCGAGGCCAGCGCGCGCAGCTTGCCCGAGCTCAGGTACGGCAGCACCGTGTTGGCGTACACGCCGGACTTGATGTGGCCGGCCATCAGCGAGTTCAGCGCCTCGGCATCGCCCTTGAAGGGCGCATGCGTGAAGCGTGCGCCCGTGGCCTGCTCCAGCAGCGCCATCACCACGTGGTTGGCCGTGAACTTGCCCGGCGTGCCGTAGTCCACGGCGCCCGGATTCTTCTTGGCGAACTCGACCAGGTCCTGCACCGTCTTGAACGGCGAGTCCTGGGGCACGGCCAGCACGAAGTCATAGGTCATGTAGGTGGCGATGTAGCTGAGATCGCGCACCGGGTCGTACTGCACCTTCTGGATGTGCGGCTGGCGGAAGATGCTCACGGGCGCCAGCGTCAGGCGGTAGCCGTCCGGCTTGGCCGATCGCATGTCCATCACGCCCATGGACGCGCCCGCGCCGGGCTTGTTCTCGATCACCACGGTCTGCCCCAGCTGCTTGCCCATGCCCTGTGCCAGCGCACGCGCCACCACGTCGGTCACGCCGCCCGCGCCGTAGGGCACGACCAGACTGATGGGGCGGCTGGGATAGCTGTCCTGCGCCCATGCTGCGCCCGTCATCAGGACCGATGCGCACATCCATGCGCCAAACACTCGTCTTTGCATTTCCATCTTCCTCAGAGGCTCACGACCATCGAACTTGCTGCTGTTCAATTTAGATGGATGCATGCCAACCATGGATTCGGGCAAGCCCGTAGCGTTGGTGCGTCTGGGGAAAACGCGCAGCGTGGGTGCGGGACTGATGGCTCTATAGCAGGGGGTGGCGTGGTTGCTTGGTTTGCGGGGGGTGGTGGGGTGTCTTTTTGCGCATTGGGGTGGGTGGGGCATGTCTTTGAGGCGACAGTCATGGGGCGTGTGCCCTCAGAGTGACTGCCATTCAGGGATGCTTTTTTGTCCCTGCCGGGTGGTTGTTTTTCGAGGCCGGGTTTCGGCCCGGCGGCCGACCTACTTTCTTATCACGCGATAAGAAAGTAGGCAAAGAAACGCGCCCAAATGCCCGCGACCCCTGCGCTTCGCTCCGGGGCAACCTGCGTCGTGGCGGTTGCGGGGTTCGCTGCGGAACTCGCTTTGCGCTTCGCGCGCCGCTCAGACAACCGCAGCGAGTCAGGTCACGAAGCAGTCCTGTCCTTCGGCAGGACTGCAACCCCGCAACCACCACGCCGCAGGCGCTGACATACGGGAGGTGGTGCGGGCCTTCGCTTCGCTCGGCCCCGGTTTGAAGCCGAGCGGAGCGATGGCGCCGGCTGTTGGCTGTTGGCTGTTGGCTGTTGGCTGTTGGCTGTTGGCTGTTCCCCAGCCTCCCCCTTCTGCCCACGCCTGCGTTGGGCGGGATGCGGGGTGGCAGCCCTGCCGAAGGACAGGGCTGCTTCGTTGTCTAGCTTGCCGCAGTTGTTTGAACGGATTGCGCCGCAGGCGCAAGGAGTGAGTTCTGCGGCACACCCCGCATCCCGCCCAACGCAGGTCGCCCGCAGCGAAGCGAAGGGTCGTGGGCAGTTTGGGGCGCGCTTCTTTGCCCCGCTTTCTTGTCGCGCGACAAGAAAGCGGGTCGGCCGCCGGGCCGAACCCCGGCCTCGAAAAACAACCACCCGGCAGGGTCAAAAAAAGACCCACCAGCAAACCAGCAAAAAAGGCGCCACCAGCATCCCGCCAGCAGCGCCTTCCTCAGTCAATCATCAGACCGAAATCAGCGAACGGTATCGCCCAGAACAAGCCCTTCACGGCGCGGATCAGCCCCACCTTCCAGCTGCGCCTGCCCATTGCGCTGCACCCGCAAGATGGTGCCAATACCGCTGGACTGCGCACTGATGGACACCACATGGCCCAGGGCACGCAGGCCGCTGACCAGCGGATCGTCGTTGCCGCCATTGGCCGTGTTGATGTTGGGGTGCTCGCCGCCCACGTTGGTGGTCGGGCTGTTGGCCGCGCCGAAGTCCACCATCGACGTGGCCTGCTGCGCATCCAGACCCCAGTCCAGCGCGCCGACCAGGGTCTTGGTCACGTACTGGATGATGGTGCTGCCGCCCGGCGAGCCCGTGGCCATCTTGAAGTCGCCGGCGGTGCCGTCGGTCTTCAGGTCGAACACCAGCGTGGGCGCCATGGAGCTGCGCGGGCGCTTGCCCGGCTGCACGCGGTTGGCGACCGGGCCGTCGGCGGTGCTGGGGATGGCCGCGAAGTCGGTCAGCTGGTTGTTGAGCACGAAGCCGCGCGTGACGTGAAAGGACCCCATGCTGGACTCCACCGTGGTCGTCATGCTCAGCGCGTTGCCCTTGGCATCGACGATGCTCATGTGCGTGGTGCCGGCCTCCTTGACATCGACCACGCCCTGCGAAGGCGTGCCGAAGTTGCCTGCCTGGGCCGTGCCCATGCTCTTGGTCGTGGAGATGAGGGCGGCGCGCTGGCGCAGGTAGCTCTTGTCCAGCATCAGGGCCGGCGAGCCGCCGGGCAGGGACACGAAGTCGGTGTCGGCCACGTACTTGTCACGGTCGGCATAGGCCAGGCGCAGGGCTTCGCTGACCAGGTGCACGCCCATCACCGAAGGCTTGCCGCCCTCGCCATCGATGGCCGTGGGCGCATAGGCCTTGAGGTCGAAGTTCTCCAGAATGCCCATGGCCTGTGCCACGGCGATGCCGCCCGACGACGGCGGCGGCATGCTGCAGACCATGTAGCGCGCGCGGTAGGTGGTGCAGACGGCCTCGCGGCGCTTGGCCTCGTAGCTGGCCAGATCCTGCAGCGTGGTCTTGCCGGGGGTGATGGGCGCACCGTCCGAGACGGTCTGCGTCACGCCCACCTTGCTGACGATGGCCTGGGCCAGGTCGCCACGGTAGAAGGCATCGGCACCGCCCGTGGCGATGCTGCGCAGCGTGTCGGCATAGGGCTGGTTGACGAACTTGGCGCCCAGCGCCAGCGGCTTGCCCTGGGCATCGAAGTACAGCTTGGCGGCATCGGCATCGCGCGCCAGCTCCGTCTTGGAGCCCTCCAGCGCGGCGGCCATGCGGCCGCTGATGGGAAAGCCCTTGCTGGCCAGGTCGATGCCCGAATTGAACAGCTGGGGCCACGCGGTCTTGCCGTAGTCCTTGTGCGCGAGTTCCAGCATGCGCACCACGCCCGGCGTGCCGATGGAGCGGCCGCTGGAGCGCGCCGAAGGCTTGGGCGCGGTCTGGTCGGTGGCATCGTCCACGTAGCGCAGGTAGTTTTCCGTGGCGGCAGCCGGCGCGGTCTCGCGGCCGTCATAGGCCACGACCTTGCCCGTGGCCGCATCGCGGTAGAGCATGAAGGCGCCACCGCCAATGCCGCTGGACTGCGGCTCCACCAGGCCCAGCACCATCTGCACGGCCACGGCCGCATCCACGGCCGAGCCACCGGACTTGAGCACCTCGCAACCGGCCTTGGACGCCAGCGGGTTGGCCGTGACCACCATGTACTTGGAGGTGTGCAGGGCCTTCTTGCCGAGGCGGTAGCCCGACGAGGGTTCGGGTGCGGCCGGATCACCGGGCAGGCCCGAGCCCACGACCACGCTGCCATCGCCCGAGGTGATGGCGCAGGCCGCCAGGTCGTCCTGGCCCGATCCGCCATTGCCACCACCACCGCACGATGCGAGGAACAGCGGCGTGGCGGCCGCAAGGCCGATCCACTGCCATGCAGGCAGGCGTTGCCTGGAAGGGGGTTGCTTCATGAAATGTCTCCTTGTGGTGCGTGGAATGCGTTGATCTTGTTCACCTGGGGCAGCACCCGCCCGCAGGCTTGCCGCGAGCTTACATCCGTTCCACCACCACTTCGCGCAGATGCAGCCACCCCATCAGAGCGGGACTGAAGGGCCCCGTTCGCGGATGGCCGGCCCTGCATGCAAGGTCCGTGCCCGGATCGGGACGGCACCAGCACCGGAAATATCTGGCGGAAAATCCGAACCCGAGCACACCCCAAGGCTGTGCGGCCCGCAGCCTGTGCGGTCGCCCACTTTGGCTTACCATCGCCGGCCCTCTGCTTGATAGGTACAAGCCATGATCCGCGTCTCTGAACTGAAACTGCCCCTGTCGGCAGTGCAATACCACCCCGACAGCCATACCGAATATCTGCCCCTGGAGCCGCTGCGCGCCCTGGCCGCGCGCCAGCTGGGCATTGCCGAGGAGGCCATTGCCTGCGTGCATGTGCACAAGCGCAGCTTCGATGCGCGCAAGTCCGAGCTGCTGGCCGTCTACATCGTCGACCTGACGCTGGCCGAAGAGAGCCAGGAAGCCGCACTGCTGGAGCAGTTCTCCAGCCATGCCCATGTGAACCCCACGCCCGACATGCGCTGGCATGCCGTGGGCCAGGCGCCTGCCGACCTGCAGCGCCGGCCCGTGGTGGTGGGCTTCGGGCCCTGCGGCATTTTTGCGGCCCTGGTGCTGGCGCAGATGGGCTTCAGGCCCATCGTGATCGAGCGCGGCCGCTCGGTGCGCGAGCGCACCCAGGACACCTGGGGCCTGTGGCGCAAGCGCGAGCTGGTGCCCGAGTCCAATGTGCAGTTCGGCGAAGGCGGCGCAGGCACCTTCTCCGACGGCAAGCTCTACAGCCAGATCAAGGACCCGCGCCACCTGGGCCGCAAGGTGATGCAGGAATTCGTCACCCACGGCGCGCCGCCCGAGATCCTCTATGCCGCGCATCCGCACATCGGCACCTTCAAGCTGGTGAAGGTGGTCGAGGGAATACGCGAGGAGATCATCCGCCTGGGCGGCGAGATCCGCTTCGGCCAGCGCGTGTGCGACATGCGCATCGAAGGCGAGGGCAAGGACCGCCGTCTCACCGCCCTGGAAGTGCTGGACCAGGACAGCGGCGAGCGCCAGTGGCTGGAGACCGACCATGCCGTGATGGCCCTGGGCCACAGCTCGCGCGACACCTTCGCCATGTTCTACGAGCGCGGCGTGCACATGGAGGCCAAGCCGTTCTCGGTGGGCTTTCGCATCGAGCATCCGCAAAGCGTGATCGACCGCGCGCGCTGGGGCAGGCATGCCGGCCACCCGCTGCTGGGTGCGGCCGACTACAAGCTGGTGCACCACGCCAGCAACGGGCGCGCGGTCTACAGCTTTTGCATGTGCCCGGGCGGCACCGTGGTGGCGGCCACCAGCGAGCCCGAGCGCGTGGTCACCAACGGCATGAGCCAGTACTCGCGCGCCGAGCGCAATGCCAACGCCGGCATGGTCTGCGCCATCGACCCATCCGACTACCCGCGCGATGCCAAGAGCTTTGCCTGGGCCTTCGACGGCAAGACCCATGGCGTGGAAAACCTCAAGGACGGCGAGCTGCACCCGCTGTCGGGCATCGTGCTGCAGCGCCAGCTGGAGACCAAGGCCTACCTGCTGGGCGGGCGCAACTACAACGCGCCGGGCCAGCTGGTGGGCGACTTCATCGCGGGCAAGGAATCGGCCGCGCTGGGCGAGGTCGAGCCCTCCTACAAGCCCGGCATCACGCTGACCAACCTGCACCACGTGCTGCCCGCCTATGCCATCGAGGCCATGCGCGAGGCGCTGCCCGCCTTCGGCAAGAAGATCCGCGGCTACGACATGCACGATGCCGTGCTCACCGGCGTGGAAACGCGCACCTCCTCGCCCGTGAAGATCGAGCGCGGCGCGGACTTCCACAGCCTGAACACGCGCGGCCTGTACCCGGCCGGCGAAGGCGCCAGCTACGCGGGCGGCATCCTGTCGGCCGGCGTGGATGGCGTGAAGGTGGGCGAGGCCGTGGCCTGCGCCATCCTCGGGCTGCCCCTGCCCTCGTCGGGGGCACGCGGCTCCGGTGGCGCAGCATGACACCGCGTCCGCCCCGTTTCGCCGCCCCCTCGCGCACCCAGCTGCTGGCCGCCATTGCGGCCATGGGCGTGGTGGTGCTGTCGTCCAACATCCTGGTGCAGTACGCCATCAACGACTGGCTGACCTGGGGCGCCATCACCTATCCGTTCGCCTTCCTGGTGAGCGAGCTGGTCAACCGCAGCTTCGGCCCGCAGCAGGCCCGGCGCGTGGCCTGGGTGGGCTTTGCCGTGGCCGTGGCCGCCTCGCTGGTGCTGGCGCCGCCGCGCATCGCGCTGGCCTCGGGCGCAGCCTTCATTGCCTCGCAGTGGCTGGACATCGGCGTGTTCCACCGCCTGCGTGCGGGCCGCTGGTGGCGTGCCCCCCTGGTGGCCACGCTGCTGGCCGCCTGCCTGGACACCTTCCTGTTCTGGAGCATCGCCTTCGCGGGCGCCGCCGAGCCCTGGGTGACCTGGGCCCTGGGCGACCTGGGCGTGAAGCTGGTGCTGGGCGTGGCACTGCTGCTGCCGTTCCGCCTTGCCATCGCCCGGTGGTGGAAAAGCCCATCGGCAATCGCCAGCGCCAAATAGAGCCGACGCGGTTCGCACGGACTCGATCTCAAGCCAGGGGCACCGTGCAACGGGACGCGGCTTCCGCCGCTCAGGGCGAGTCGAATAACTATGGGTTGCGCTGCAGATAGTCCACGGCCAGCGCGGCCAGTGAGCGCGCACCCGTGGGCAGTTGCTTCTCGTCGATATCGAACAGCGGCGAGTGGTTGGACGGCGCCTTCGCGAAATCCTGGCCGGCCGGCGGTGCGCCCAGGAAGTAGAAGAAGCCCGGAACCACCTTCTGGAACTCCGAGAAATCCTCGGAGCCGCTGACCTTGGGAATCACCATGGCCTTGCCGCCCATGGCCAGCTTGAGCGCGGGCAGCGAGGCCTCGGTCAGTGCGGCGGGGTTGGTGGTCACCGGATAGGCCACGGGACCGAAACGCACCTTGGCCTTGGCGCCGCTGGATGCCGCGATCTGCTCGGCCGTGGCGGTGATGCGCTTGTGTGCCTCCTGGCGCATGTCCTCGTCGAAGGTGCGCAGCGTGCCCTGCATCTCCACGTTGTCCGGGATGATGTTGTAGCGCGTGCCGCCCTGGATGGAGCCGATCGTCAGCACGGCCGGCTCCAGGCTGATGTTGAGCTGGCGGCTGACCACGGTCTGCAGGCCCAGCACCACCTGGCTGGCCGCGACGATGGGATCGACCGCATTCCACGGCGACGAGCCATGGCCGCCCCGGCCCTCGACCTGGATGCTGAGGCTGTCCGAACCCGCCATCAGCGGCCCGCTGCGGTAGCCCACCATGCCCGACGGCAGGTTGGACGTGATGTGCAGGCCGTAGATGGCCTGCACGTCCTTGAGCACACCGGCCTCCACCATGGCCTTGGCGCCGAAGCTGGGCACATGGCCGTGGGCATCGGCCTCCACCGGGGCGCCTTCCTCGGCGGGCTGGAAGATGAACTTCACCGTGCCGGGCAGCTTGGCGCGCATGCCGGCCAGCGCCTCGGCCGCGCCCATGAGCATGGCCACGTGGGCATCGTGCCCGCAGGCATGCATGACCGAAACCTCCTTGCCCATGTACTGGGCCTTGGCCTTGGAGGCAAAGGACAGGCCGGTCTTCTCGGCCACGGGCAGCGCGTCCATGTCGGCACGCAGCGCCACGGTCTTGCCCGGCCGGCCGCCGCGCAGCACGCCCACCACGCCCGTGCCGCCCACGCCGGTCTGCACCTCCATGCCCAGGCGGCGCAGGTGATCGGCCACCACCTTGGCCGTGCGTTCTTCCTGGCCCGACAGTTCGGGGTGCTGGTGGATGTCGCGGCGCCACTCCACCATCTTGGGCGCCAGCGGCTGGATGGCGGCATCCAGGGCCGCCAGGCCCTGTGCATCGAGCCCCTGGGCGCTGGCCGCCAGTGGCAGGCCGCAGGTCAGCAGCCCGGCCAGGGCGATGGAGCGCAGGCCTGTGCGCGGGAAGGAGGAAGGCTTTGTCTCGGCGCTGGTGTGGAGCATCTTCGTGGTCCTGGAAAGTGGCACAAGCAGCCATGCTAAAAGTGAAGCACGTATGACGGGCACGTCAAAATCGCCATTCGAGGAGCCAGAACCGCCATGCCCCGGACCTTTGTCATCGAGCTGCCCTGCCTGGAGCACAGCGCCATCGGCCACGCCGCGCACCTGGTGGAGATGCTGCGCAGCGCCAACCTGGTCGCCAGCCTGCGCCTGGGCCGGCGCGCACCGCGCTTTGGCTGGCGCTGGGTCGACGGCCAGGGCCGGCCCCTGCCCACCATGCCGCACGCGGACGAAGGCGCGGCAGCCGAAGGGCCCGCGCAGGCCGTCTTCGTGAGCGCGCTGCACTGCCCTGACATTCCCTCCATACGCGACATCGTCGCCGCGCATCCGGCCCTCGTGCGCCGCATCACCACGGCCTTCGACCAGGGCCTGGCCGTCTGCACGCTGGGCAGCGCCGCCTGGTTTGCGGCGGCGGGCGGCCGCTGCCAGGGCCGGCTTGTGGCCCTGCCCTGGTATTTCATGGGCGGCTTCGGCCTGGACTTCCCGGGCATCGAACTGGCCGAGGGCCAGCCCTTCGTGGACGACAGGCCCTGGCTCAGCGCCTCCCATCCCGAGGCCTTGGCGCCCATGGCCGTTGCACTCACACGCCATGCCTTCGGCGACGACCTGGCCGCAGCGCTGGCCGCCGTGCTGCAGCCCGATGCCCAGCGCGAACGCGCCACCCGCGCCGCCCTGCAGGACCGCCGCATTCCCGCCACGCGCAACAGCGTGCTGGCCCATGCCATCGCCTGGCTGGAAGCGCGCGTGGAGCAGCCCTATGACCTGCAGGCCCTCGCGCACGCGGCATCCACCAGCCCGCGCACCCTGCTGCGCCACTTCCAGCAGGAGCTGGGCCACAGCCCGCTGGACCACCTGCACCGCCTGCGCTGCGCACGGGCCCGGGTGCTGCTGGAGATCACGCTGGAGAGCGTGCCGTCCGTGGCGCTGGCCTGCGGGTATGGGGATGCCTCGGCGTTTCGGCGGGTGTTCTTGCGGTATGTGGGGATGGCGCCTGCGGCCTATCGGGAAAGGCATGCGTTGAGGGCGCCCAGGAGGCGGTGGAGGGTGGGGGCTGCTTGATTGTTTTTGCCCCTGCCGGGGGGTTGTTTTTCGAGGCCGGGTCTCGGCCCGGCGGCCGACTGCCCTTTCTTGATTAGCCAAGAGAGGTCAGATCAAAGAAGGCGACCGGTACGACTCACACTCATAGGTGACACATCAGTACAAGGACATGGGTAACAGATCCAAGCTTGGCAGCTGGAGCCAACAGCAGCCAAGGAGCGATCACCATGCCCTGGAAGGAGTGCGCACC